>VMHT01106422.1_pt1 | contig 20007 bp, 16 predicted proteins | sample 4693611 | NCBI WGS metagenome assembly VMHT01 (sample SAMN12280063, study PRJNA550983) | marine metagenome | isolation source: seawater sampled from same location over 5 years 0.02-0.2 micron viral filtrate | place: USA: collected off the coast of southern California halfway between the port... ...
ATTTAGGTATATTGTAATAATCTACAAACCAGTTATAAAATCTTAATTTCTCACTCATCCTATGCCTCCTCCTTTTGTTTAACTGGCTTAATAACTTTTCTAAGCATATTGATTAATCCGCTATTCATTTTTAAATCTGCGGATGACCAACCTGCCCTTTGTGTTGCGGTTCTATTATATTGATCAACACATTCTATAAACTCTGGATAGTCTGAGTCCATTTTTCCAATGAGAGGTTTGCTGTCAAAATCCCATATCATTTTGCCCATTAAGTCTAAGATTGTACCATAATATGTGCCTTTACTATAATGGATCAAATATGCCTTCTCCTTGTCAAAATAACCTTTGGCATCTGGTTCAAATGAAACCACATAGTCGCCCCATTTAATACCGTTGCCGTATTCCCAAGGAATATCGTTTGTGTCATATAAAGAACAAAAATGAACATATCTGTTAACCGCGTGATTCCATTCTGGTATGTCAAAATCTTCATTGACACCTATTACTACTGACCCTTCTGGGTGTTCTTTCTGGATCTGACGGATCCTTGCTTGTGCTTGTTTAACTCTTTCGCTACGAGTGCCTCTGTTTTTTGCCTGTCCCATTATTACTCCTATTGTTAAATGGTTAATATAGTGTTCATTATAGCATCTTTTGGCATTATTTGTCAATACCAAAAAAGTCAATAAAATAGCGGGTCATTTGAGGTTTGTGATGCTCCAACACGCACAAATGAGCAATTTAGACGATAAGTTGGAGCACCCTTTTAAAGGAATCACCACAAAACGGGAAGTTAAAATGGTGACTTGTTATTTAATGGAGTATTAGAGCAACCATCATTATATTGATGTTAAAAATAATAAAGGGTTGATATGTGATAACGATGGTGTGCTACTCTAATTCTGTTGTCTCTTGCGAATCATTGACAGTATGTCTTCTGCTTTGTGTTCTGATTCTTTCTTTTCTGTTTTCTTCTTGGGCAGTGATTGCCAATCTATTTTTGGCACTTCTCCCATGTGCTTGTTGAACTTGTACCAGTGTTCTTTTAATTTCACATTGGCTTTCTTTTCCAACACCTGTCTCAATTCCTCAATTAATGATTTGCTTTCTTCTATCAATGATTGTTCAATGCTTTCAAATACTTGTTTTGTGCGTTTGTATCCGTGTTTTTCTACACAATCCCACAGCATTTCATTAGGTGATTTATCATCTGGACTCTTTTCATCTAATCCTGCTAAAAACTCTCTCAATCGTTTCTTGTCTTCTTTGGGTTTAGGTTGTGTTAATTGTGCTTTGCCTGAATCTACAATACTCATTCTGATTCTCCTTTTGGTTTGTTTTTGATATCAAATAGTTTGTTGAATTGTGGTGCTGGTGACTGTGAGGGTGGTCTGTGGTTCTTGTTTGGTCCTCTACCACCATTGTTGCCTGTGAATCCTGAATCGCAATTATTCCACACTTCTCTAAACATTGTGAGACCGTGAAAACCCCACTTGCTGAGGTATTTGCCTTGATGCTTTTGCTGGTTGGTTTTATATCTGTAGAAGTAATCCAATGGATTCTGATTGAAATCTAATTTTGAATAGTCTTGAAATATCAAAAATTCAATTTCATCCAATATCATTTTGTGTGACTTGTCAAACACTGATGGAGTCTGCTGATACAATCTTTTTGCCACTCCTATTGCTTTGATCCAGTGTGTTCTGTCATAATCGTGAATGGTGGCATACAATTCTTTGTTGTTGTGTGGTAATTTTTTGTCTGGTTGTTGGTCTGCCAATCTGTTGGCAGTTTGTGCCACGTGTTGCCAATAGTCCAAACCTTCGTCTATGTAAGTGTGTGTTGCCATAATTTTGTTTTCTTTCTTGTTGCTGTCATCTATACAATTATATATTATCAAACTGTCAAAGTCAAGGTAGATTTGATGTCTATGTTGCCAGAAACTTCTGTGACTGTGGATGGTGCTTCCACCCAAGGTAGCACATTGTCGTCTGATTGACTGACAGGTTGATCTGCCATACCCAACCAATTTTTAGACAGAAATATCTGGACTGAAGCGTTCATATTCTGGGTGGCATTGTGTAGCATAGCACGCCTTAGACTGATCTGTGCCTTGGCAGATCCTTTTATGTAAAACGACGCAAAGTTTCTTCTCGCTGTGTCTGGGTGTATGCCAAAAAAGTCTGCTATTTCCTTCCAAGAGCATCCTAAGGCGGCTAAACCTTCTACTTCATCAGGGTCTATGTGTGTGTTGTTTCTGCCAACTGGTATGCCCATCTTTTCGTATGGTTCCAATTGTTTTGGTTTGGGTCCTGTTTTTTGTGCCATAATTGCTGTACGGGGTTATGTGCCCCTCACCTCCTCTGGAGTTGTGTTCTGATATTTATATGATGCTTCTCAACTTGTCCCAAATGCCCAGTTTTTTGTTTGATTTCTTACGGCTTCTAATGGTTTTGAGATCATTGTGATATGCTGGTGGTATCTCTGCCGCTTCTTGTGGTGTGTATCCTCTGGCACATCTTGAATGAAATCTCTGTTTGGTTTTTTTGGTGTCACCCCAATGGTTTCTTGCGTATGTCAACCAACGACCTCTGTCTGTGAGATGGAATCTATGATTGTTGGCTTGCTGTGTTCTGGTAACCCAACGGCAATTGTGGGCAGAATATTCCCAATGGGGATTGATCCTGTCCAGTTCCAGATGTTCTTCAAAATCATCTCCCATGTCCTCCCAGAAGTTGAGGAATGCCTGTTCTGGTCCCACCACATTTCTATTCCAAGAATCTTCTATGGTGACATGCTCATAATTACGATATTTCTTTTCCACCCTCTGGGTCATACTATAAAATCTACGCCATAGTGGTATGTTGTGTTTTCTTACTGCTGTGAATTGACTGCTCATTGTTTCTCCTTTGTTTCATGTATTTAGTTGTTGCTGAATGATTACCTTAGATATTGAACTGGCGTTCAATATAAAAACGCTGTCGCGTTTTTTTGTTCTCTCTTAATCCTTAAGAGGTAAGAGAACTTTTAGTAAAAATATAAAAAAATACCAAAGTCTCTTTTGAGAACAATCAACAGCATCCATTGTGGGTAAAGGGTTCACATATCTTACCCGCCTTTGAGGTGGACTACTTCCGCTATCACAAACAGGCCCTGATTGTAGCCTGACTTAAGACATAGTTTGTGATGCCTAACACACAAAAGTTTCCAAAATGTGTTAGCATAACTGCTCATTGTTTTATACTGTCCTCGCCTAACAGTCTCAGTCGCAACTGACCTACGCAATCAGAGGGTGCGATCAACTCTTCAAAATTTTTGGTGTTGCTATGTTGCCTTGGATAATTTGCCTAATGCCTATATGTGTATATAGTCTCAGACTGAAAAAGGTGTTGATTCTTGACTTGGTGGGTTTGGGAGATTAGGGGAGTTTGTATTGTATTATTCCAATGGCATTAGGTCTTAATAAGAGCAAACTCCCCCAAAATTAGTTGAGAAAACAAAATCAGAATTAAAGATGACAGTCTATTAACCTGTACAACTAATCATTTGTATTTATCGCTAATCTTGTTTTACACCGCAATAATGACGCAGAAGTGTGATCCAATTGATATTGAACTTGCCTGTTTTGGGATCTTGATAATTTCTACACACACTACACATTTTGGCGTAAAAACTGCCTCTGGCTCTGTTCCAAGGATTTGGATGATTCAATTTGATTGCCACCCTGCGTCTTGTTTTACAGGTGCGTGGACAATCCTCACATTTTTTTGGTGTGTATTTTAGGCGTTGTCTCAGGATAACATTATCATTCTCAACTGATCTCTCAATATCAATGTATTTTTCCAGACGTTTCCTTAGACCCTTCATACCAATATTTACGGTATGATTACATTTTGATGATTAGATATGAAATGATTCCTACCAGTTGAGCAAACACAATGCCCACTGCCCAATTGAATTTGTTGGATATGCTTTTGACATCTGTTTCCAAGTGTGCCAGATGGTTGTCTTTGATGATGTGTATTTCTTGCTCCATAAGAGCCAGTCTTTTGTCTATGTTTGAATAATCTTTCAATGTTTGTAGATATTTTTCTTGTATATCTTGTTCATTCATTGTCATTACCTATGCTGATCGTTTTTCTACGTTGATTCTGAATTGTCTTGAATCTATCAATCCTGAGCCTGTGGTAATTTTGGCTGTGACCTCATACGTTCTGTTTGCCACGCCACCGCTGAATTCAGCAAATGTGACTGTGCTGTTCACTATGCCTGAATTGTGTAGTGTGAGTGGTGCTGGATCATTTCTTCTTGCGTTGTGTGAATAAACAACAGACGCCAGTGTGTCGCCAGACTCTAACCATTGATTCCATTGGAAAGAATATTGAAGTCTTGCTTCAGGATCTTTGGATATTTCTAAACCATTGGCAGTTTTGATAAAACCTTCTCTATTTATTGCCATATTAGTCCCCTTCTATTGTGTAAAGTCTGTTCTCGTCTCTCACTGTGTGGAGTCGTTGTTCACTTTCTATGGTATTTATACGAGACTCGTTTGGTACCGTGTAAATCAAGTCAAATACTTGTAATTCAAAAGCAATCGCTGACAGACTTGTGTTGATGTTAAATGTGCTGTTAATGTCTACCGTTTTAACAGCGGTTGTGCTCATTGTCACTGTGCTTGTTAGAGCGCCAGAAACAAATCTTAATCTTGTGCCACTGACAGACATTGTTGCCTGTGTGTCAATTGATGTGACACCCACAAGGTTTGCTGTTGCCTGTGTTGTGAATGACATCGCATCTGATATTGTTGCTGTGAAAGGTCTTATTCTTTCTATGCCAGCAGTCAGAGTGATGTTTGCTACACTTGAGGCAGTAATTTGTATTTCTGGAATCTTTGTAAATTCTATTGCTAATGTGGCTGTGCTGTCAAGTGTGGCTTCGTGTTCTACCAACACATTCGCCGTAATAGATAAAGTCACTTCACTGTTCAATGTTGCTACACCAAATCTTATTCTGTCGCCACTTGCTGACATTTGAGCCGTCACTGTTAATGCTTGTTCTGTGTCTCTTGTCAATTGTACAGTGATACCAAATGCTAAGGCATCTGTCAATTGTGCTTGACCACTTGCTGTGATGTGTGCTTGTGAACCAACTGTGACTGTGCTTGTGAGTGTGGCTTCACCAGAGGCATTTCTATCAGCATCTGCTGTCAATGTTGCTTGACTTGTGAGTGTTGCTTCACCAGGATGTATTCTTGTGACTTCAGCAGATACAGAAGCAACAGAATTTAATTGTGCTGAATTGTTTGTGGTAAAGTCAGCATCCACAGTCATCACAAATTGTGTGTCAGGTACTGTGATAAAGTCTGCTGTCTTAACAGCGGCAGTCAATTGTGTTGCTACCACATCAAACGTGGCACTGAATAATCTAAATTTGTCACCTTGTGCTGTAAGATTGAATTGAGCAGACTGACTACTTTCAAATGTGGTTGTGAATCCACCATCGTCAACCATATCAGTTGAACCATCTGTGCCGTCAAAGTGTAATAATGCCAATGTGTCTTCATCATTACCAAATGCTGAAGTTGCCAATGGTATGTCTGGGTGTGGGAATTCATCAGGATATCTTGCTGAATGTGATATTCTAACTTCGTCTATCCAACCAGCATATCCACCTGTTGATATGCTACCCAACTGAATTCTAATACCAGATGCGTTTGCGGCTATCTGACTGGATGATGCGAACCAGGCTCCATCACTATAACTTGCTCCACCCAATTTGATACCATTCAATCTTAAACGATGTAAGAATTGATTGCTGACTGCTTGGTGTCCTGTCAATGCCACGTGATACCAACCATTTGAATTAGGTGGTATGTTTCCGCCTGACGCAGTTATGGTTGTTGAACCAAATTTTGAACTGATTCCATCTCGTAGTACAAGACTCATTTCGTTGTTGGTTGGTGACCCACCTTGGGTTCCTCTGTGTTGTAAGGCAAAATTTATGTTCTGAACACGAGCAATCTCATATGTTTGTCCAAGATTTGTTGACACTGAATTGAAATATGTCCAGTCTGGTCTAAACCAAAATTCTATTGTGTATTCTGTGGTGCTGTTCCAATTCGCAGGTGCGTCAATGTAAGGTGCTGTGTTGTTGCTGTCTGTGGATCTTACAAGGTCATTATTGCCATCAAGGTATAAAGCAGTTGCGCCAAATTGTTGATATGTGTTGTCCAATTGAGCATTTCCCACTGCCTCAAACTCTATGCCTGGTCTTGCCGCATTCACTTTGACTGCCGCCATTGTGAACGCAGAATCTAAACCTGACGATCCTGAAACATTTGACACACTCGCAGACTCTTCTGAGAATGTGATGCTCTGTGATTGGAATCCTGATTGGAACACAATACCAACATCTGCGTTGATTGTTGCCACAGCAACCAATTCACCTGAATCAAGACCAAATCTTAATCTTGCGCCATCTATACTTGCTGTGAATGTTGCTGAAGGTGTGCTTGTTATATCTGTAATTTTTTCTGCTGTGATAGAAGCAGTTGCCTGCGCCACCATTGTGCTTAAACCTGCCAATATGGCATTTACATTCATTGTGGGTGAGAAAGCATCTGTTAGAGTGGCATTGAATTGTTGTAGATTGCCAATTACAGGTGTGAATGTTGCTGTTGATGTCAGTGTGATTGTTGTGTCTCTGAATCTGTCTGCTGACGCTGTTTTTGTGAATGCTGTATTGAATTGAGCACCAAAAGGCACAATTCTTTCTATCAATTGTTGTTGTAATTGTGCTTGAACAGACAATGATGCTTCAAACGGTGTAATTGTTTCTATCTGTTGCTGTACGACGCTAAATGACGCTGTAAACGACTCATTTATGAATCTTATTCTATCGCCTTGCGTTGTGTTTGTGAATTCAGTTTGTAGATTGGTTTGGTTTTCAGTTGTGACATTGACATCTGTTGTCAATGTTGCCACCGCATCTATCACAGCAGTCATATTTCTCAATGCTGAAACAGTCATTGAAGGAATAAAAGCATCAGTTAATGATGCTGATACATCAAACACCTCTCCTATAATGGCAGATAGTTGAGCCTGTGTGTTCAATGCGACACCAACACCAACAAATTTTTGTATGTTGGCAGTCAATGACGCTGTTGATTCTAACGACATTCCTAATTCATCTCTAATCCTACTTGTATTGGCAGTAAGAGCAAATGCTGAATTGAATGTGCCACCAAATCCTCTAATTGCTTTGATTGTGACTGTCAATGTAATTGCGGCATTGGCAGAGACAACAAAACCAGTAATTTTGTCGCCTTGAGCAGTTAAAGAAGCAGTGGCACTCGCACTTGCTGATAAACTTTTAATTCTTGTTGTGGTTGCTGTTATGTTTGCCTGAACAGAAAGACTGGCTTCTGCTGGTGTGAATGATTCCACAGCGGCAGACAATACAAATCCTTGTGAAACAAAATAATTTTCGTCTATGTATCCACCTTCAAGATAAGGCGAATCCATTTGTATGTTTGCTTCTTTAATTTTGTCTGTGCTGGCTGTGAGTGTGAATTGTGCTGATGAACTGCTTTGTGCTCCACCTACTGAAGAGGTGTTGAAGTTTGAATTACCAACAAATATGGGTGTGCCTTGTAGACTTAAATTTACAATATTCTCAAGTGTTGCTTCATTGCCTGCGAACCTGCTGATTGTGAATTGTAATGTGGCAGTTGAATCCAATATGGCTGTGCTGTTCTTTGTGGCAACAGCAGTCACCGTAGGCGTAAATGCTCCTGTGATTGAAACTGATCCTTGTCTGATTGCTCCCACTGAAGATGTAGCACTGGCTTGAGATGTAAATGCCGCTTGATAACTTTTTGTCAAAGTGCCTTGGGCAGTCTGTGTGACTGTTGAATCCATTGATGATGCTCCAGAATGTATTCTTGTCACTGTGCTGGCAAGTGTCAATGTGTTTGACAGTGAGGCATTAATCTGTAAAATTTTAATTACATCTGAACTCAATGTGAACTGTGTTGATACTGTTGCTGACAATTGTTTAATTCTCGTACCTTGTGTGGTGTGTGTGAATGATGCTGACAGTGTGGCGGCACCTTCATGCGTTTGTCCAAATGTGATACTTCCTTCAAAATATCCATCTTCAAAATATCCTGGTATGAAATAATTTTCTGTCTGTGTACAACTTAGAGTGAAACTGCTTGTAAGAGAGGCTGATGCCTCAATAGGATCTCCTTCAAGGTAATTTGCTTCTATATAACCTGCTTCAAAATATCGTGACATAGTTTAATCCTAAGCATCATCAGAAGTTGTGGTAGCACCGTTTGAACCATCAAAGTGTAGCAATAGTTTCGTATAACCATCTGCCGTAAAAGCGGTGTTGGTTGGTGTGAATGCTTGGCTGTATCTTGCCACATTTGACTGTCTCCATTCGTCTAGGTAACCTTTAATTGAGTAAGGACCGCCTGTGAGATAAGAACCTATCTTGTAATCGTTGTTGGTAAAATTGGTGCTGTTGGAAACACTTATTTTTTCTGTGCCGTTCAAATAATATTTTAATGTGCCTGATTTTCTCACAAAAGCAATATGATACCATTGGTTTGTGCTCATGTCATGATTGCCTGACATAATTTGAGTATTACCTGATCTCAGTTTGAATGTGCTTCCGCCAGGCTCAAAATATCCATTTAGTCTGCTGGAAACACCACTTCCTGTGTCAAAAAAGTATCTGCCATACTGACTGGTGAAGTCTGTTGGATAGTAGAAAAATTCTATGGTAAAATCGCCTGAACCTATGTTGAGAACTGTGTGATCAGGATCCACTGACCCTTCACCATCATAATAAGCACTGGTGGCACCAAATTTGGCTTGTGTTGTGCTGAGTTCAGTATTACCGCCAAAAGTTGACACCGTGACTGCTGAAGCAGTTCTTGGACCATCATCCAATATCACTGTGCTGTTGTTGTCTCCATCACCGTGTAATAGTAGATGTGTGTGTTCGTCTGCCGTGAATGCTGATGAAGGCACTGTGAAATTTGATGAATATCTTGCGTGACCTTTTGAAACTCTAAATTCATCCACGTATCCTTGACCATCGTATGCTGATGACAATGAATTTTGGAATATTAACATTTCGTCGTGTGCGTAATTGTTTGAGTCTGAATAGGTAGAACCTACCTGTGTGCCATCCACAAATAATCTTGTTGATGCTGACGCTCTGCTCAATGCTATGTGTTGCCAAGCATTGGCTTGTAGCACTGAACCTGAATCAATTGCTGTGGCGCTGTTCACATACAAAAAATATTTGTCTGTGGGGTTGGAATACAACAATATTTTTGCGCCGTTTGAACCACCACGCAAATCCACAGCATTATAATTTGCGGACAATGTTGGCATATACTGCCACCATTCAATAGTGAAGTCGCCTGTGCCAAAGTCTAGAGCGCCATTGTCTGTGACGTCAATGTAATCACCACTACCATCCATATAGATTGATGAACCACCAAATTTATTTTGTGTTGTTGAAATTTTTGTGTCGCCCTCAAGACCAATCTCCATTGAAGCAGATGTTCTTGGACCAAGTGAGGCCGCTGAGCCACTGTTTGCTAAAAAAGATAATCTACTTGCTCCTAGCATTGTGAATACCTCCTATGCTTGAAAGTCAGTTGCTATTGATGTAAAATATGTAGTGCCATCAAAAAAAATAGAAACAACTGAATCATTGGTTAGTGTTTTGTTACCACCTGCGAATTTGTAAGCACCAGTGCCTGAAGCATTACCGCTACCTGACACAATCAATGTGACAGATTGACCTGTTGCCGCATCTGAGAATGCTGGTAAACTTAAACCTGATGATATTGTGACAGATTGAACATTACCGTTTGCCACTGTGAGTGTGGGAGAATCTGTTGAACCCAATGCGTGTACAGTTTCTTTGTAATCTTTCAACTGTGGCGCTAACACTACCTGATCAGAACAATCAAAATTGCCTGTTAAAGGTGTCTCTACTTTGTCATTGTTCAGATTGTTAAAATTGGCATCACCTTCTGTGTGGGTAAGTGCTGAACCTTTGCCTGATCTTGTTACTATTGTTGACATTGTTGTCTCCTTAAATTTTGTTTCTTCTCTACCAGTGCCTTAGAATGCTGTGTATGCCAAGCAATAAGAATGACACTGGTAGGAAACTGTGAAATACAATATCTATTATTATGCTAAAGATATTGATAAGTTGCCAGATGATACTTGGAAAGTATCTCCAGACTCAATCGTTTTAGCAGTTGTGACCGCTCCCCAGAAAAGTACATTTCCAGAAGTTGATGCGTCCATAATTGCCACGTGAGTTATGCTACCCCAAGTTGATGTTGCGGCAGTAAAAGTCACTGTTGCTGAGTTTGATGCTGAACCACCAGAAGCAGAACCAAATGCGATGGTCTGTCTTCCATAAGCGGATCCAGATGTTGTAATTTCATCAGAGATAGTGCCTGCTTCTAAATTAGTTGCGGCATTGCCTGACGTGTTTGTGAACAGAGCAAGATACACGTCACCAGTGTTGAATGAGAATTCAGTAGTGGCTAAAACGTGGTCTAATACCTTGTTTTCTGTATAGTTTGATGCGGCTGACATTGTTGTCTCCTTTTCATTGTTATTGATTGTCTATTTCAAACAGACAATCATTGACTGTCTGATACAATTATTTATCTCAAACCTAAAAAAACCTTAAAAAACCTTGGAAAAACTTAAACGTGATATTCAACAACAACACCACCTGATATACCATTAGTTAGAGCAATAAATGTTCCGCCATTTGGTTGTGATTGTCCTCTTCCACCAGAACCCATAGCAGTCTGAACGGTGCTTGTAGGCGTATTTGTTGCGGCTGAACCACCATATCCACCAAGGGCATAACCATATAAACCACCACCAGGTAAACCTACACTATAATTTCCAGCATTGACACTGGCATTGCCGCCACCAGTACCAGCGCCTGCGGCACCTCCCCAAACTGCTGGTCCTGACACACCGCTACCTGACCAAAAACCTGCTCCTCCAGAAAAACCATTTGGTGAATTTGCGCCATTGGTTGACGTGCTACCATCACTTGTGCCACCATTGGTGCCTGCTGAAACTTGAATGTTTGAACCATTGTTAGCATACAAAATTCTTGTGTATGCCTGACTGCTTGAAGCAGAATATACTGAAACTGGATATTGTCCAAGATTTACAGATAAATTGGTATGTTGTACAACTTCGCCACCACTACCGCCACCACCTGCTGAACCTGTTCCAGAAGTTGAGCCACCATTACCACCTGAACCAATCACTGTGACATCCATTCTCATATATAATCTATTTTCAACAGTTGGATAAATGGTTCCGCTATTTTGTAGTGTGGTTGTTGAATTGGCAAGGTTGTTCACAATGCTTCCTGTTCTGTTTAAATTAAATGTTTGATTGGCAATAGTATTACTATTTTTTGTTAATGTCACTGTGACTGTGGTGTCATTGCCATTATCTTGTAAAGGAAAATATTTTAATTGACTGATGATAGTGTTTAGAGTGCTTTTATATGATGTATAACTGATAGGATTTGTTAGACTGACATTATTTGTGTCTTGTGATATGTATCCCATTCCAGCATTGAACGTAATTGTGTATTGTGCGTTTGGATCTGTGTCAAAATCACTTATATATGGTGTATTTGATGAAAAAATTAAATTGGCTTGATTTGTAGCATAAGTTCTTGTGATATTCATATCTGTCAAATCAATGTCTAAAGGTGAACCTAAATTACAAGTTAAGCCTTTTGCCTGCGTGTTACCTTGCGGTGTTGTCACACTAAAATTTAGTGTAAAGTTTTGATCATAATCAACACCTGGTTCAAAAGATACAGCGTCAAGAGATGTGTTAATTTGTGTGAGTGTACCACTGAATGTTAAAACTTTGGTGCTTGAATTAAATGTTGCGTTTGTGGCAGACATTGTGTCAACAGCATTAGTGTCTGAAGGTGTAATTGTAAGTGAATATGTTCCTGTCCCACCTTGATTAACATAAATGTAATCAGAAATTTTAGGCACATCTGCTAAAGTTGTTGATGTGTCTTCAACGTAATTGAATGTATCTGTCGCATCTAATAGATATGCGTTGTTTGGCGTAACCGCGATAACCGTTGCTTGTAAAGTGAAATTGCTTTGTTGTGCTGATTCACCATATTCATAATTAGGATTTTTAGTAATTGTACAACTTAAAGTGGCAGATGAAACTTTTAATGATGTCAAATCAGGGAAGTCTATAGTACCTGTTGTCCATCTGTGTTCTTGATCATTGTCAAATCCAAATGCGGCTAATCCATCCCTGTCTTTCACAGCGCCTTCCTCTATCAACACATAATAAGTGGTATTGGCATCTATCAAACCTGTTGTGACCAATGTGATCTGATTGCCTGAAATTGTAAGGTTAAGGTCCGTTGAGTCTGATGGATCATATGTTCTTAACAAACTGTCTTCAATACCTGTGTTTGCTGTGCCACCCATATTAGAATGAGAAGTACAATAGTAAAATAAATCTGGACCGCTCTGAGGCACAACGAAAGTTAAAGTGTTGGCACTGGTGTTTCTTGTTACACCAGTTGTATATTCTGTGCCGCCACCGTGTGTGCCGTCTGCTGTGGTTGATAGAGCAAATGGATGTGCTGATGGATATGTGAAAACATAAGTGTTGGTTTCATACAAGTTCAATGTGGCTTGTTGTACACCATCCACATAAAAATATCCTCCTGATGCTGTCACTGTCACATTTATTGTTTGTGGTGATGCTGTGTCTTTAAACAATTTGTATGTGCCACTGGTGCCTGCCAATATTTGTCTGTCGTAGGTGTATCTTATGAATGTGTTGTTGATCACATTGGTGCCACCATCTGTTGGTTCATCCACTTGAATCTGTGGTCCTGTTGAATTGGTTGTGAATGTGCCCAAACCAGTCACAGCAGGATTTGGAAATTTTGAACCTTCTGTTTCTTTTACAAAATCCTGTTCTAAATCAATTGTGTAGGTTGTGCCTGCGGCAAATGTTATGCCTGCGGCAAATGTGTCAATGACGACTTTTTTTCTGTCATTTTTAAGTTGACATTTAGCAATCACTTCCAGTGTTGCTGGGTACATATAAACTGTTGCCATTATTCGTAGTCCTCTATGGTTACTGCTGATGATGAAGCAGGTATGGTTGCGTGAACATTGCCAAGGTTATCTTTAATAACAGCATTGCCTGAACCTTTTTCAATTGGTCTGTCAAATATTTGTACAATTCCTGTGTCGCTTGGTGAACCATTTGTTATTGTGGCTGTTGGTGCTTCAGGTCCTGGATCTGTCACAAACGTGGCAGTGGTTGTGTCTGAGATGCCAGCAAATTGTAAATCAGGACAACCAGCATTCACAATGGCTCCTGCTGATATGTTCACATAATAAGTGGTGTTGGTATCCAAATCCACTGTGGGATTCAAATACACCGTGTCTGTTTCAATCCAGAACAATTCATTGATCTGATTGTCTGTGAATGTGTGTGCCACATTGAACACTTGATGCGTCACAGCACCAGTCTTGTAGAGTGTGATGGTGCCTGATGTGCCAAATGCTATTGAATCACTAAATTTTAATCTTATTTCAGTCTGTGTGTCTACGTCTGAAAATTCATTTAATGAATTGTTGGCACTGGTCACAATTAATATTACAAAATCCATACTTGCCACAGTGAAGTTTAGATTGTCTGTTTTGATGATGGCATTGTTGCCCAATGAATGATTACAGTCTGTGATATCTTCCACAGCGAACACAATGTCTGCTGGTGCTATGATGTAATGGTCTCTGCCCAATACTGCTTTGCTTTCTATGTTGCTGTATATCACTTGTTTTTTATTTAAAGGATTCACAACACCTGTGGATGCCGCAATGGTTCCTTCTGACAGGTCCGTTAGAGCATTCATTATGGATATTGTGCCTGAACCAACTTTTACTTCTTTGTCAAATTGTAGTATCAACACACTTTCAGGACAAATTGTGCCTGTGTCTTGTGTGATTGTGAATGTTTTGTCTGTGGCTGTGTCCGCATTCATTGTGGCAATGAATGTGCTGATGTTGGTTATCTCCACGTCCTTGTTTTTGGTACACAATGTTGGTGGATTGGTCGTGTTGGTATAAAATTTAAATGGTGTGGTTTCTGTAAATTGTTTGGCAAACAAAAAGGTGTCAATATTACACGCACCTGTGCTGGGTGTTGTTGGCGATGTGCCTGCGAATGAATATGCTGAGGTTGTGTAAGCAGGTGTATTGAAGTTCCAGGTTGTAGAACCTATTTCTTCTCCCACTGCGTCATAGTCTGTGGCTGTGTCTGAATAATCTGTGCCACAATCTTCATATCTTTTGGTTTTGCCTGTTATTTCTGGTGAAACAAAATCACAATATGTCACAACACCTTCATCCATTAAGATGTAGTAGTCTGTTTTTAAATCTCTGTTGCTGAATCCAATTGCCAATGCGTTGTTGTTAAGAGTAAAATCACTTGCGTTGCTTGTGGTGTTTTTAGTTTCAACCAATGTGCCATCACTTTTGTACAATTTAACATTTTTGTCTGAACCTAAACTTAAAGCGCCATAAAATACGTTGGCTGTGGAATCTGTTGCTGTTCTTCCATACAACACATAATAATCTCCTGTGATAGGTGCTTTGTCACTGGTATATTCGCCTGTTGAATCCAAATGTGTTGTTCTGTCTGGTGGATAACGATCCACAATGTTTAATTTTGGTGATACAGGTGCCACTGTGTATTTCTCAATTTCTGGAACCCAAGCAGATCCATTCCAAATCAAACCATCTCCTGCTTCTGGTGGTGTGCCTCCTGCTGAAAATAGATTGGTATTGACTGTGACTGTGACAGCGTCAGCACTCTGAGTGGCTGTGACAGCATTACCCACAAAATTAATTTCTGCTGGTGTTGATGTGAGTGTGGTACCTTCGTCTTTAACTGTGATATTGTTGCCTGCTCCAGGTAATGGGTCTGAACCTCCTATGTCAATTTTTCCGTTGGTAGCATCTTTGATTAGGTCCGCCATTCTTTGGAATAAAGACTTGTTGCCTGTCATACCTGAAAAGAAACCATCCAGTTTCAATAATAGTTCTACCAATGAAAGAGCACCCAACAGTCTGCCCAAAGTGCCACTGTTGACATCTGTGTTATCTCCTAAGGCATCTGGCACTTGTTCAGGTGTGTAGTCAACCAACCCTGATGGTGATGTGAAAGGTCCTGTGGTTGTTGAATTAACACCTCTTGTTTTAAAAAAATATTGATCATTTGCCAATGCGTCATAATCCAATGTGACTGTGGTTCCTGATGAGAACACACCTCCGTTGGCAGGACGTTCTGTGGCAATCAATTGATATGATCTGTTTTCGTCTCCTGTGACACCTACATCTGTTGTTCTCCAGAATTCTATTGCTTCAACCAATCCTGTGGGTGATCCACAAGTGATTTCAACTCTTGGTCTGCTGTCACTTTCAAATTTTGTAACCTGTAAATTGCTTGGCACACCAATTGAACCTATTGTGATGATTCCATTGGCATCTGTTCTTGTGAAACGATATAAATCTGCTGTTGAATACACATTGGCATCATATTCCAATGCCACCATCTTCATTGTTAAGGCACCATCTGCGTCTTGTGTTTCCTGTATGCTGATGATTCTAAATACTTTTGATGTGAAACCCAGTCTTGAATTGGTAACATCTATAAGGTCACCTGCTTTTAAATTGATGTATGTGAAATCTGTTTCAAAGTCTATCACAAGATTGACTCTGCTCTGTTTTAATTCAATGATACCTAACAGTTGTGCCTGTATTGGTTCATTGATTACATCATATGTGAGTTGAAGTGTGTTGTTTTCTTCATTGCTGTTTCTGTCTGATGCTGGTATTTCAACTGTGACAAAGTCTGCTGTATCTCGTATGTCCCTGTTGGGGAACTCCACCTTGACTTTGTTGTAAAGGTCTCTTAAACCTGTTGAGGCAACATTTATATTGCCTATAATATTTGAATCTGTGAATGATGCTGTGGATGTGCCTGCTTGATTGATTGTGACACCCCATTTACCTTCGTGTATGTCATATTTCAAATAACTTGCGGCAGATGATGCCACTTTTTCTATGTTTTCCATAACTGGTCTGGCTGTGTCCAGCAAACCATTAATCTGATATCTGTCTGCGAGTGTTTGTGCTCCAGTGCCTTGATCATCGTATGCCACACCAGTGTCTGAATATGTGTTCAATGCTGTGAGGCTGGTCTGATCAATGTAATTCTCGTGTATGCCAGCACCGTATGTGGTGTTGGTCATATAATCAAACAATACATCACCAGGTTTCTTCATATCATTGTCAATTTCAAATTCAAAATTACCCAGTTGTGTCAAACCTTTATCTCTGTTGTAATTGATTTCAACCACAGCAAATAGTAAGTTTGTCATTTGGTGTGTTGTACTGCCCCAATTAGGCATTACAGAATAAGCATTGGGATAAGAAGCATTTGTATAACCATCTGGTATGCTTGGTGTGCCTGAACCTCCAGCATAACAATATATTTTTACCAATCCTGCCAATGATGTGTCTATGCCTGTGGCACTGACACCAACTGATGCCACTGTGAATCCATCAGAAGCAAAATTAACTTTTTGTTTGTTAAGATACACATCTTTGAATGTGTATGTGCTACCTGATGAATCACTCAATTTGGTTGATGTTGTTTCAGACAGTGTTAGACAGAATGTCATTGTCTGATTGTTGTTGGTCATATGGGCATCTGTTATAATGCCTCCAAAAAAGGCTGAACCATATAGAACAGGTATCTTGTGATCTGTTGCTGGTGGTAGTTGTAGTCTTACACCTTCATCAATGTTGGCAACTTCGTCAATGTCGTTGTCTTTGTTGACATTACGATTTAATTTAAAAACAAGATAGGCAAGTGCCGCTGTGGTAACCAATGTGCTGGCAGTTTGATTGCCTTTAAAAAATGTTTTTGCTTTGTTGCCAAAGTTTTTTATGCCATCAAGAAAACTCATTAATTGGGTGCTCCAAAGTTGAAGTTTGATTTCGCCAATGCTGGCACTCTGTCAAATGATTGATCACCAGGATAAAATTCTGCTTGGTCAATAGGATTTGTTCTTCTGCCAGACACTTTGTTGTTCAATTGGTCAATGATACTGGTTGCTGTGAGTGTGATCACAACAGAACCATCTGATCCTGCGAGATCATCTGCTATGTTAAAATTATTCACAACACCTTTGAACTTGCCTGCTGGGTTGCCTGTGATTGACAACAATGCTGATGTCTCAGCATTAAAAAATCCTCTTGTGATTTCTATTTCAGAACCTTTTATTTTTTGATCCACAATGTCACTCACATTGCCTGATGGTATGCCTGATATAGATATGCTCAGTTCTTGCTGTGCCGCTCTTAAATTGCTGGTTGTGTTGCTCACTGACAACAATTCACCTATGCCTTGATAGGTTGTGCTACCAATGGTGTAATTGATGTGGTAATCTGAAAATGTAAGTGTCTGATAACCAGGTATCGTCAACTTTACAAATAAATTGGTTTGAATATGTGTGTAGGAAGATAGATTCAGTGCCATTATATTGCCTCAACAAATATAAAAGGTCCGCTCCAACTTACTTGGTCATAACCAAATATTTTGTAGTTGGGCCATTGAACACAAATTACGTCCCAGGTAGCATTTGTCCCAATCACCAAATTATAACTTGCTGTGGCATCCAGTACGGGTCTATGAACACCTATAACTGATGTGGCTGATGTTTGATCGTTGGTGACTGAATAAACTTTACCTGTTGAACCTAATTGAATGTAATCACCTTTTTTTAATCTAAAATTTGTGGCATTTGTGTTTGTATTCACTGTCAATGATGTTGAACCTTGTGTTGCGGCAACATTCACCGTGCCTGTTTGACCAACAGTGCCTACCAATCCAGAAATGTAAGATTGTGGTATGCTGATTTGTCCTGTTGATACTCTGTCCAATGTTTCCATATCTTGTATGATTGAACGATATTCTGTATAACTTGGACCATCAGGCAGTCTTACTTCAAACTCCCATACCTGTCCACCAACAGATGTTGTTTTAATCACACCTGATCTGCTTTGTGTTTGTGAAACTTTTCTTCTCTTGTTGATGCTTAAAGTGGTTGCTCTGTCAAATACTTCTTGGTATGCTGTTGTCATTGTTATTACCTACTAAATTGTGGCAAACTCTGTCTGCCTGTTTCTGATACTGCGAACAAGAACTGTGGATCTCTTGCCAATAGTTCTTGGAATGATGCGGCATCTACTGCGTTTATATTGTATGTGACTTGACTGCCCATTAATGGTGTGACATTGGCTGGTCCTGTAATTAATTCTGGTCCTCTTTCTCCTGCGATACCATATTCTCCTCTGCCTATCATACCGCCATCTCCTTTGAAACCCACAAACTTACCAAGACTTGAAGCAACTGAACCCAACACATCAAACAATCCTGGTGAGTTGCTTCTTGCTCCAGCACCACCAAATATTCTTGCGAACAGTTCTTGTATTCTGCTTCTTAACAATGTTGTCAATAAGTCATTGATTAAATCTTTGAAATTAAACTTGCCTGTTTTAACAAAATTAACAATGGCATCTTCCATACCTTGTGTGGCTTGTTCAAATATTCTTCTTGCCTGTTGAGCACCGTTTGTGGCATTCTCAACATATTCACGCATTGCCTGTTCCCAACCTTCAGAAAAGTCTCTCTGTGTTTGTCTTGTTTCTTTGGCTATTTTTTGTTGTGCTTCAATTAATGCTTTGGTGTTTTGATCAACTTCATCCAACAAATCCTTGATTTGTTTATCGTCAACACCTTCAGTCTGTGCCATTATTCTTTTTTTGATTGCGTCTGCGTTTTTTTGTTCTTGTATTTCTATTTTTTTTAATACTTTTTCAAATCCTCTGTAATCATTAAGTGTGGCATCCAACTCAAGTTCACCTTTTGTCTTTTCAAAATCTTCTCTAATTTTTTTCTGTAATTTTAAAATTGTCTTACTGATTTCTTCTGCTTTCTTTTTCGTGTCATCTTCTGTTTTGTCAGAAATGATGATACTAACTTCACTCATTTCTTCTAAATTTTTATTAGTTTCTTTTTGAATCTTGTTAAATTCTTCTTGTGCTTTTGTGGCATCTGATGTCTTGTTGAAATAGTAAGCAAGAGCACCACCTGCCGCTAATATACCTGATATAATTTTGATGAATGGATTTCTGCCCATTACCACATTGAGCACACCCATTGCTGTGGCTGTGGTTCTAATTGAATTTGCCAGTGTTAAGAACAAGGCAGTCATTTTACCAATTGCTAAGGCAACAAATGCCGCCTTCACAGCGTCAATGTTTTCTTTTAAGAATTTTATTACTGTGACTGTGCCTTGTATGGCAGTGGCTAATCCTGCTCCAATTGATTCTGCGAATTCTTCTAATACATCTGCGTTCTCTTCAAAAAACTTGTTGAGGTCACCCAATTGAAACTTTAATTCATCAAAAAATCCTTCTGCTACCTGTTTCTGGAAGTTAAAGAACTTGTCTCCCAACATTGAAATTGTACCTTCCAATGTGTTGGCAAATTCGTTTGTGGCATTACCAAATCTACCGCCTTTACCAAATACTTCTTCAAATCTTTTGATGGTTTGTTCAATGGATACTTTGGCTCCTTCTTCAAAGCCAAGCATTGACCTTACGCCCCGCTCCCTGAATATATCAGCACTTGCTATTCCGCCGCTGAACGCTCTTTGAATTTGTTCACCAGTGGTTTTGAAGTCCAGACCTGTCACCGCCGCCACGTTACCAGTAATCTGTAATAGATTGTTTAGGTCGTCTGCGTCTTTGGCAACAACTGCCAGGTTGCCTGATGCTTTTTCTATCTCTTGTAGTGAGAA
>VMHT01075380.1_pt1 | contig 19998 bp, 38 predicted proteins | sample 4693611 | NCBI WGS metagenome assembly VMHT01 (sample SAMN12280063, study PRJNA550983) | marine metagenome | isolation source: seawater sampled from same location over 5 years 0.02-0.2 micron viral filtrate | place: USA: collected off the coast of southern California halfway between the port... ...
ATAAATAACTAAAGCAAACGCCTAGTGGACAGCGAAGATGGCTATCAGAGTTTCTGGAACAGTAGTAATTGATAATGATAGAAATGCAAATGTAGGAATTTTGACGGGTACAGCATTAAATGTTAATCCAGCACCCATCACATTTAGTCCTGCTGATGGCGCTTCTGGAGTTGCAGTAGATACAAATATAGTCATTACATATAATAAAAGTATTACAAAAGGTAGCGGCAATATTACCCTGAGAGATGGAAGTGCATCAGGAAGTGTAATTGAAACCATCCCAGTTTCATCGGGTTCTGTGACTTTATCTGCTGCACAGGTAACAATTAATCCCTCTGCAGATTTTTCAATTGGTAAAGACATTTATGTTGTAATCGATGCTGGAGCTTTCGATCTCGATAGTTCCTCTTTAGATGGTTCAAGTGTATTATTAGATACTTATAATTTCTCTACAGGAGCTGTTTCACCGTCATCCTTTAGTCCAACTGATGGTGCTACAAATCAGTTAATTGGCACTAATATTGTCATAACTTTTAATACAGATATTGCGAAAGGAAGCGGTAATATCACCCTTAGAGCAGGAAGTGCATCAGGAACTATAAGACAAACTATTGATGTAACATCAGGTGCTGTTTCGGTATCTGGAACTCAAGCAACTATCAACCCACCATCCGATCTTGAATATTCAGAAGAAATTTATGTAGTTGTGGATGCCGGTTGCTTCACTAATACTGATGGTGATTCTGTATCACAAAACGCAGTTATAGATACTTACAACTTTACTACATCAGCACAATTTACATTAGGTGGCAATCATGAAGGTGGATACCTCATTTGCTGTGCATCAAATAATTATTGGATTGTAGCACCATCAAACACTGAAGTCGCAAGAAACTGGGCCGACAGAACTGATGCAAACACATGCGCACAACAAGTGTCAGGATGTAGTGGATGGTTTATACCATCATTTTCTCAATTGAGTAATCCAGGATATGAGTGTAGAGCTTATTGGGACTCTCACTCTCAGTATGGAAGTCAGTATTTTAGCGATACAGAGTATCCTCCCTCCAGTGCCTATACTAAAGATATGCAAACTGGTAGCTCTGGTTTGGGCAGTAAGGCGAGTCAGTACCGTGTCCGTTCCTTCAGATGTGTTGCTTATTGATTTATTGAATAATCCTCTCCAATAAATAACTAAAGCAAACGCCTAGTAAATACGAAAATGGCTATTCAAGTTTCTGGTGTAGACGTAATCGATAACGATAGAAACGTCAATGTGGGTATAATTACCGCAAATTCAATAGATGTAACTCCAGCAACACTTTCATTCAGTCCTACTGATGGTTCATCAAGTGTAAGTAATAGTACTAATATCGTTATTACATTTGATAACGACATGTCAAAGGGTAGTGGCAATATTACCTTAAGAGATGGAAGTGCAACAGGAACTGTCCTTGATACTATCGCTGTTTCATCGGGTGAAGTTTCAATATCTGGTGGAGTAGTAACAATTAATCCTAGTAGCAACTTACCCTCTGGTAAGGACATTTATGTTGTAATTCCTGCCGGTGCCTTTACAACAACAGCATTAGGAAGTAACAGTGGAGAAATTAATACTTACAATTTCTCTACAGGGCCTGTAATTCCAAGTGGAAGTTATAGTCCCAGTAATGGAGCCAGTAATCAAGCGATTGAAACCAATATGTACATGTATTGGAGCGATAATATATCAACCACAGGGGCTACGGGAACAATTACCTTAAGAAGTGGAAGTCCTAGTGGTTCTGTAATACCAGCTGGTTTTACAGTAGCAGGTAATTACATATATGCAAATCCAACTTCTGATCTTCCATATAGCACAACCATATACATGGTAGTTGAGGCTGACGCCGTCAGAAATAGTGATGGTGATGCTGCTTCAGCAAATTCTGCCGCTCAGTATTACATTACAACAGAAGCAGCACCTCCTCCATTAGGAGTATATTGGTTTGATCAAGGTGGATATATTGTCTGCTGTGCAAATAGCATACATTATCTTATTCATCCTTCTAACACCAGTACAGATTGGTTTGGAAGAAATGTGGCTGTTACTGTAGCACAACAAAGAACTGGTTGCTATGGGTGGTTTTTCCCGAATTGCACTCAGATGCAAAATCCAGGTATCAACTGTATGCAATACTGGCACCCAATTAGATCTGTTTATTGGACTACTAGTACATCTGGAACAATGGCTATTTACGCTAATTTTTATTCTAATGGCGGAGGTTTAGGTACTTATCAAAAGACAGATATTTTCTATGGTGCTGCCTTCAGAAATATTTCTTATTGATTTATTGAATAATTCCCCACAATAAATAACTAAAGCAAACGCCTAGTAAATACGAAAATGGCTATTCAAGTTTCTGGTGTAAATGTAATAGATAACGATAGAAACCTAAATGTAGGTGTTTTGACAGCAACATCAATAGATGTTCCTCCTCAGGTTATCTCATTTAGTCCTGCGGATAATGCATCTGATGTATCGCTTTCGTCCAATATCGTCATCACATTTAATGCTGCTATACAAGTGGGTAGTGGCAATATTACCTTAAGAGATGGAAGTGCAACAGGAACTGTCCTTGAAACCATAGCAGTTTCATCGGGTAATGTTTCAATATCTGGTGCGCAGTTAACAATTAATCCTTCCTCAAATTTTCTCACTGGTAAGAACATTTATGTTGTTATCCCTGATGGTGCCTTTACGTCAGTAGCATTACAAAGTAATATAGACGTTATCGATACTTATAATTTCTCTACAGGAGCTGTTGTCCCAACAACATTTAGTCCCTCTGATGGAGCAACTGATCAAGCGGTTGATGTCAATTTCGTAATTACGTTCAATGATAACGTTGCAAAAGGAAGTGGTAACATTTACATAAGAACTGGAAGTGCATCTGGTTCTACAACACAGACTATTGATGTAACATCAAGTGCTGTTTCAATATCTGGTACTCAAGTCACAATTAATCCTCCGAGCAATCTTTCGTTCCTAACAACTCATTATATTGTAATTGAAGAGGGATGCTTTACTAATACAGACGGAGATTCGGGATCAGAAAACACACTTATTGATACTTACAATATAACAACGGTGAGAGATGTTCCACCATTAGGAACATATTGGTTTGATGAAGGTGGACGCCTTGTCTGCTGCGCAAGTAGTAGATATTATCTTATTCATGCTTCTAACACCAGTACAGATTGGTTTGGAAGAAATGTTGCTGTTACTGTAGCACAACAAAGAACTGGTTGTTATGGATGGTTCTTCCCGAATTGTACCCAAATGGGAAATCCAGGTATCACCTGTATGCAATACTGGCATCCAATTAGATCCGTTTATTGGACTACCAGTACGGCGGGAACAATGGCTATTTACGCTAATTTTGGTACTAATTATGGTACTCTAGGTACTTATCAAAAGACAGATATTTTCTATGGTGCTGCCTTCAGAAATATTTCTTACTAGATTTTCTTTATAACTTGTATTATTACCCTCACTTATGTGAGGGTTTTTTCATATTATTGACAATTTGCATAAATACGGTAGAATTTAAAAAAATACGATTCTAAATGAACTTGACGCCAATTTATTCCACTCCTCTGTGGCAAACTGATTATCCTCATTTTGAAGATGAAAAGGAAGCATTTTTAAAAGCAGTTAGAGAATATAGGGAAAAAAATCCATCAATAGAAACAGCTAGATCAAATATTGCAGGATATCAATCGCCAAACACGCTTCAACACGAAGAATCATTGCGTCCGATATTTGAGTTTATTTGCCAAATGGCATTTAAGGCATGTGCTGATCTTGATTTTGTCGAGTGTGATATTGCTCTGACAGAAGCATGGTTAAACATTAATGATAGTCGTCAGTGCATGAATTCTCAGCATGTCCACGGTGATGTATTTTCTGGAGTATTTTATTTGAATGCACCATCAGGCAGTGGTAAACTTTCAATCGTAAATCCAGGAATTAATCGCATGTGGGGAGGAGCGTCACTGACTCAGCAGAAGAATCAGTACACTGGTGAGTCTATTCGTATTGAACCCGTAGAAGGTAGTATTATTTTATTCCCATCATATATTCCTCATTCCGTAGAAACAAACGATCACGATGAAGAGCGCATTTCAATTTCATTTAATGTAATTGCACTTCCTAAAGGAACTATTCAGCCTCCCAAACCATAATTAGTGAAGCAATACTACTTTATTTCCGGACTTCCCAGATCCGGATCTACGTTGTTGTCTGCAATTCTTAGACAAAATCCAGATTTTTACGCTGACATTGCATCTCCAATAGAGGCTATCACTGGAGGTGCGATTGATATTATTAGTCAGTCTGAAAATATTTTTATAGAAAATAATCAAAGAAAAAATCTATGTTATGGGATTTTTGAAGGTTATTATCAACATATTGATAATCCGATTATTTTTGATAGTAGTCGTTGGTGGACTGGAAAAACAAATTTTCTTCAATCCCTCTTTCCATATACAAAAATTATATGTATGGTGAGAGATGTTGTATCAATCTTGAATTCTTTTGAAGTAATTTTTAATAAAAATCATTTTTATACCAAACAAATTAACGATAAAGTATTTTCTCACAACATTTTTGTAAGAACTGATGAACTTTTTGAAAGAGAACTGAGAAATCCTCTTTCTTTGCTTCAAGAAGGATACAATAATAATCCAAAAATGATTAAACTCATTGAATATGAAGATCTTTGCAAAGAACCAGAAAAAACAGTAAGAGAAATATATAATTTTATTAAAAAACCATATTTTTCACATAACTTTGAACATGTCGAATATTCAAATGAAAATTTTGATATGACTTGTAAAGTTAAAGATTTACACACAGTTAGAAATAAAGTTGAATACAAACCTCCCAAAATCGTTCTTCCTCCAAAAATCTGTAAAGAATTTCGAGAAAAAAATCTAGAATTTTGGAGAGTGAATGATAGTAATCATAAAAAAGATTTTAGATATCAATGACAATTTTAGTCTTTATAATATAATAAATAACGCGGTTATTATTTTTAATCATGTCAGAACAAGAGCAGAAACCTGCAAAACCTATACATCCAAAAACTAGAAGATTTAAACTTGACTCCGAGAGACTTGAAACGCTTGACGATGTAAAAAAAATATTAGAATTATTAGATATTAGAATTGATTCTAATAATCCAGCATATGATAACGTTTGGGAATTTTTCAGCACCGAAGTTGTGCCTAGGGGATATATGCCTTTGCGTAAAAAGATTGGTGATGAAGGAATTGCAAAATTACATTATCATGAGATAGAAGAAGCGGCTAATAAACTTCTTCGCGGAGAAGATATTGAATGAATTTGTTGAAATTAAATGATGAATACCGCCCAATTTATTGGGTGAGTAATTTTCTATCTGATGATGAAATTGACAGAATTAAAACTTATGCAAGGACTCTTATAGCACAAGATGCACAAGTTGGACAACAAGAAAAGGAAAAAAAAGAATTTACGATAGATTATCACATAAAAGATCCAAATAGAGGTATTGTCCCTAGATCAAGAGTTACAGATATAAAATGGATTAGACTTAATGAAAATACAAATTGGTTATTTAAAAAAATTATTGATGCAGTAATCCATGTAAACAGTAAAAATTTTGATTTTCAATTGAAATTTGTAGAAGATTTACAATTTTCAGAATATACTGAAGAAAGGAGAGGATTTTACGCAAAACATTATGATTGTGGACAAAAAAAATCTTTGGATAATTATGTGGATGTGAGAAAATTATCCTTTACTATACAACTGACTGATGAAAATGAATATGAAGGTGGAGAATTAATTTTCCATATAGATAAAAAAGAAAAAAAAGCACCAAAATCAAAAGGTACAATTATATTTTTTGAATCTGATATTCTTCATGAGGTGACACCAGTAACTAAGGGTGTAAGACATTCATTAGTAAGTTGGGTAAAGGGCCCTAATTTGAGATGACTATGAAAAAACCAATTGAAATTTTTTATAGGCATTGTTATTATTCAAAACTACAAGAACTTCCAGATCGCACACGTCCGGAGTGGTTTAACAAAATAAAGGTATTTGAAAATTTTAAAAATACTTTAGATCCCAATCTTGTAAACTATACAATCATCTATGATGAATTTTATGGTGGTATTGAAAAAACATTTCTTGCACAAGAAGAAAATGTTGAAGTAGTCAATCATGGAAGTGAATGTGAAAGTTTTCTTTCAACTCTTGATCTTGTTCAGTCAAGAAACTTTGACGATGATCAAATTGTTTACTTTTTAGAAGATGATTATTTGCACCGTCCTGGTTGGTGTGATGTTTTATTGGAGGGATTTACTGTTGACAAGACTTCATATGTAACCCTATATGATTTTGAAGAATTTAATCATGAAGATATTCTTTGTAAAATATTTTCAACAAATAAATGTCATTGGAGAACTGTTCCTGCTGTTACTAATACTTTTGCTTGTAGATATAAAACTCTTTTAGAGGATCTGGATTTTCATAAAAAATATTCATCCGAAGATGCTGTTAAAGTAAAAGATGGATATCATTACTCAAAAGACTATGATAAGTTTTGGGAATTGCAAAAACATAAAAAGTATGCAATTTCTTCAATTCCGGGTTGGAGCACTCACTGCGATGCAAATTATTTAAGTCCTGTCATAGACTGGAAAAAAATTATGAACAGTTCATATGTTGATAGAAAACAAAAATCACCTGTATCTCTGAATTACAAATGACTACAGTAATAACCTTAGATGGTGGACTTGGAAGAATTATTACATCAATTCCAGCACTACTCAAATATCATAAAAATCATCCCGATGAAGAGTGGTATATAACAATTCCTGGATGGGATTTTATAACATGGGGATTCCCCGAGCTGCAGGAAAGGACATTTAGTCCTGATACAAAAGGTGTATTTAATTTGTTTTTGAAAGCAGATAGAGTTATCTCGCCAGAACCTTATCGCCTCCCTGCATACTATCGCAATGAGATTTCATTGAGAGAAGCATTTGATGTTTGTATCAATGATTCAACGGATCATAGTGACTTGCCACCAATGCAACTCAACATATCAATGCAAGAAAAAAGAACTGCATATGATATTATTAAAAGATCAAAGAAAAAGCCCCAGGGAAAAACAATTGTCATACAACCATATGGATCTACAGCAACACCTCATCCATCTGGAGTTTTTGATGATAGTTTGAGATCAATGCCCAAAAAAATGTTAGATTATTTTATTGATAATCTTTCAAAAAATTATAATCTGATTTACATGGGAGCAAAAGACTTTCATGATATTAGAACATATAAACCAGATCCAGATCCATCATTAAGGGAATGGGCTGCAATTATAGAGGCAGCAGATTACTTTATTGGATGTGACAGTTGTGGACAACACATGTGCAAAGCATTTGATAAAAAAGCATCAGTTATGATTACAGGAACTCATAAAACTAATACAACTTATAATGATTTTCATATTATAGAAAGAGATGTTCCTTACTTTCCTGACAGCATGAGAATATCTGGATTTCATGCACATATGGCGTCAAGATTAAACGAACCAAGAATTCAATTTACTCAAGAGGAGATAGAAAAGGCATATCAAGAAATTGTAGAAAATATTGAAGGAAAAGCACCTCAAGTAAAACCTATATCAATTAAGCAAGAACCAACATCAGAACCACAGAAAAAAATGAGAGGTGTTATGTACAATTGAAAATAACGATTCCTATTTCTGTCGGAGAACTTCTTGATAAAATTTCTATTCTTCAAATAAAGTCTCAATACACCGATAATTTGTATGTGACTAAAGAATTAGAGAGTCTTATTGAAATTGCAAAAGAAAATAAAGTTTTTGATTTTAAATATTTTGATCAACTTTTAGAAGTCAATCAAAAACTTTGGAAAATAGAAGATGAATTAAGAGTTCATGAAAAATCACAAGATTTTGATTATAATTTTATAAATCTTGCGCGAAGTGTTTATACTACTAATGACAGAAGATCTTCAATCAAAAAAGAAATCAATGAGAAATATAATTCATCATATAGGGAAGTAAAAATTCATAAATAAAAACGAAGGATAACTTAGAACTCCCACAACATGGCTTATAACGATTTTGCTGCAACCGAAGCAAGAGGTATGTGGAGTCCTCCTAACGGAGCAGCTCCTCAAATGCTCCCCGATCAGTGGAAAAATAATCCAGAAGATGAATTAAGATATGATCTTCCGGATAAAACTGATGACGAATTAATCGCCCTTGGTTGGAAAAAGGAAGTATTGCCCTCCTATGCTACAAAGGGAGCAGCGTTTTTCAGTAATGATTATGTTTGGAATAGTGAAACACGAGTATATGATGCTGTAGAACGTGAGGATCATGAAAAAGAACAAGCTGTTGGATATATTGATTTCTGGAACGCATTATTATACACAGATGTCTATACTGCAATGAAGACAGCAGCATCTACATCATTAGCAGCAAACACTCTTCTCACTGAATTCATCGCTCTTATAGACGATGCAAAGAGAAATAATTCATCTCGTGATAAAATTCAAGAATCAATCACTGGAATTCTTGCAGCACTTACATTAAGTGCTGCAGAACTTGCAGAACTTCAAGAAACATTTGACTCAACTGGAATGAGTAATATTTACACTTTGGCATAATTTATGACGTTTGAAATTATAGAAGATTTTCTTAAAAAAGAAGATTTTGATCATATTATCACTACTCTTTTTCCAAGTCATGAAGATTTAACCCGCCAAAAAGATCCCTTAGTATGGAATTATAATAAAGGTATTGTAAGGGATCCAGATAATGGCCCAACAGGGTATGAAGAAAATGATTGGATGTATAGCAAAGTTTTGTTTACAGCCCATCATAGTCTATTGAGATATGATAAACATTATCCTGTAGCTAAACCTATAGTAGACAAACTCGATATTAAAAAACTGCTTGATGTTAGAATAAATCTTTTAGTACCAACAGAAGAACATATCTATCACGAATTTCATACTGATAGGACTTATCCCCATAAAGTTGCATTATTTTATGTAACTAATAATAATGGGTGGACAGTTCTTAAAGATACTGCTAAAGTAGAGTGTGTTGAAAATAGAATGTTACTTTTTGATGGTATGATAGAGCATCACTCAGTATCTTCTACCGATGAACTTCGCTGTGCAATTAACGTAAATTATATTTGATTATGAATGTATTTGAATATGGTAATAATTGGTTAATTGAAGATCAATTAGACAATGAGTTGCTAAAGTATATCAAAAATTTTTTTGATAAAAACTTAGAGTTTTTGTATAATGATAAAAAAGTTTATAGCACAACGGGAGATAATGTAGAACAATATTGGATTGAAAAAAGAGGGGAGAAACCTGTTTATTATAAAAATAAAGAGTACGAAGATATAGAACGAAGATTCAGAAAAGAAATACTCGGAAGACTAAAAGCAGCACATTTTGCAAAAGATGATAATATTCAACTGCACCAATCTACGGCATGGACGATAATAGGTGAAGAGGGTTCTTATCATAAAATTCACACTCATTGTAATGGTTTGGCAAGGGGAATATCCGTTGTATTATATTTGAATGTTCCGGAGATTAAAGATGAGTCAAATTATCTATTTTTAGTTTTACATACTGATTCATCAAGTGAGTTTTTAAGAAGTTCTTGTGATAATATTATTCATGTAAAACCTGAAGTTGGAAAAGTTTTGATTTTTCCTTTTAATATTCCACACGGAACTTATCCACAAACAAAAGGCATTCGGCAGACTTTTAATGTTGATTATATTTTTATAGAATCAGAATCTTCACATTCACTAAATTACGTTTAAAATGAACTATAAAATTATAGATAATGCTCTTCCCCAAGAAGATTTTTTAATAATTAAAAATTTTATTTTTGACAAACGATTTTCTTGGCATCTTATAGATGGTGTTACCGGGAATGAGGATGAATCTCTTCCCAACTACGCTTCTTATTATTTCTCTCATATATTTTGGGAAGGATTTGATATTCAAGTAGAGCCATCTGCAATGTTTTCACCACTTCTTAATTTGATGGAATGCCGTTCAATTATGAGGATTAAAGCAAACTGCTATCCAACTACATCAGAAATTATCGAACATGAAGATCATGTGGATTATCCATTTTCCCATAAAGGTGCTATTTTTTATCTTAACACTAATAATGGATTGACTATTATTGAAGATGAAGTGAAAGTTGAATCAATTGAAAATCGACTATTGCTTTTTGATTCTTCTAAAAATCACAGGAGTACAACATGCACTGATGCTAAATGCAGAATCAATGTAAATTTTAATTTTTTCTAGGACACTATTAAAAGTGGCACACACCCGTCAGGCTTTCGCTTGACGGGTTTTATAATATGTGCATCCACACAGGGGAGATGACTGCTACTGAAAAACTTGTGTTCATTGCATCATTTTTCTGGTTGATGAACTGGGGAACCCGTGTAACTTATGCTGCGATCAATGCTCTATCTTGACATCACTGGAAAGGCACCTAAAAGGCGCTGTAAGAAGGTTGTAGAGTGGTTCAAGGCAAAGTATATGCCTAACCACCACTTAGACATCACAGTCGCTCACAGAGGACTTAAGAGGGAACATGCTCATGGGTTCTGCACTGTTATGGATTGTGATCATCGCCCTCGTGAGTTTCTGATTGAAATGGAAACTACTCTTAAGGAGCAGGATTACATCACTGTTCTTTTACATGAACTCTGGCATGTTTATCAGCATGTTAATGGTTCTCTACGCGATAAGCGTGGTGTAAGACATTGGAAGAATGTTGATTCTGATACTCTTGCCTATAAAGATCAACCCTGGGAGCACGAAGCAGTTGATATGGAGATGAAACTCTACAACTGCTATATGGGATTAGGCCCTGAATCTTTTGGTAAGGGAACACCATTCCCCAATCGCTTGACAAATTCTTAAATCTCTCTATAATACCTTTGTGAAGGTTGATCAAACTATGAAAACCGAGTTCATCTGCGTCAAACCAAAGTCATCCAAAGCTAAGAATCGCTTTGCTAATGAGATGGATTTGCTTCATTCTTGCAGAGTTGAGAAGCGTGAGGATGGAAAAGTTTTCCTAGCATCTATCAGTGGTAAATACTTCTTTTGGATAAATGAATTATCCGATGATCACTGGGAAGTTATTACATGATAGAATTTCTTTTAAGTACATCCTTATCTTGCGCTGAAGCAAGTGACATAATTATTAGGATGGAAAAACAACGCGAAAACATGGACAATCAAGTTGTTAATGAACTTATCCATGAAGTAAAAAACTATGTACCGGAGTGTTTTAATGAAGGATCAGTACAGCATCAATGATGACGAATCAAAGCAAGATAAATGGAATCGAGGACTCGATTTATTCATTGAATCTGTGCTAAAACCAGATCCTGCATTGCGTCAATGTGCTCATAATCAACGCTGTTATCATGAACTTATGGATGTGAGATCTGACATTCTTGAATATCTTAAATCAAAAAGGTGGAACTAATGACTGCACTTATTGAACCATCAGATCCTCAGTATTTCACTGAAACATCCGATGAATTGTATGATCGACACACTTACAAGATTGTTAGTAAGACAGGTGAGATAATCAATGTCGATAACTGGTTGCAAGCAAGAGAAATATGGTGGAATAGAAAAGCATTCTTATCTCATGTAGAAATCCTTGATGTTAAAAAATCGAAAGGATTTAAGTAGAAAACATGATTAAACATACAAATGAAAAAATTCCTTTAGTATTATCACTTTTAGTATGTTTATTGTTTGCTGCTAGTATCATTATCGCTGGATACATACATGGCAATATGCACCTTCTAACGGTATTAAAAAATGCAAGAAGTTGATGTTTATCTTATTGACGACAAATATCCAGTATTTGTTACATACTTAGGTGCATCTTTAGAATTTATTGATCATCTTGAAAAAAATATTGAAGATTATCGTAAAGAACATCCCATTTCAAATGAAAGTTATGTAAAGTCTTGGCACTCTGATTATAAAACCTGGCAAAATACAAGAATTTTTGATGAGATAAATTTAGCTCTTATTAGAAAGTGTGAGAGTATAGTTGGTAGTTATAAAAAGGATAGAACTAAACTAAAAATGCATGATATGTGGGTGAATGTTTACGAAAAAGGAGATTATGCAAGACTACACTCACATGCTCCTACAGATATTTCCTGTTGTTACTATATTAATGCTAAAGAAAATTGTTCACCAATTAAGTTCCCTCCAAAGCTAGAAATTACTCCAAAAAATGATATGTTGATAATTTTTAGTGGAAATCTATATCATGAAGTGCTTCCTACCAATGGAGAAAGAACTCTTATTTCTATGAATATGGATTATTCTAAACGTCCTTCAAGATCATCAATTTCTTTATCATATTCGTAATGAATTTTACATCAGAAGAGTTAAAGTATCTGTATCATGTTTTATCTACTACCAGTTCTTATACTATTGCTAGAGGTGAGCAAATCGATCATCCAACAGTAAATCATCAACAACTAAAACAAAAGATTAAAGAACAAATTGAAAAAATCCACTGGAAATAAATTCGGTTTCAATTTATTATTGACAACTACAAAAATGAAACGTCCTAGTTTACTTGATGCATCAGGTTCAGTAAAATTTCCATACGAAACATTTCCGTGGAGACTAGAACTAAAAGATGTTGTATGCCACTTTGAATGTAAAGAGCATATGATTAAGTATCTTAATAGATACGACTACAAACCCAAAGATGTGAAAATCTCTAATCGTTATGGCGAAAAGTATCAGTTCAGGGGCAAGAAAAAGAAATCTACATAGTGATAGATGCGAAACAGGTATGAACGATGAATTACCTATCAAACCGCACACACAGATTTTAGTTCTCAATAATAGTTACGAACCAATTAATGTCACAAATTGGAAACGTGCTATCGTTCTTCTTCTTAAAGAAAAAGCACAAGCATTATCAAAACGAGTCATAAGATTAGTTAATTACATTCGCATCCCATTTGCAAAAATTGTTGCTCAAACACCATCTAGAGCGATGATTTACAAGCGAGATAACAACAAGTGTCAGTATTGCGGGGTTACACGATCACTCACTATTGATCATGTTATTCCTCGTAGTAAAGGAGGAGAAGACGCCTGGGATAATCTTGTAGTTGCATGTTCATCTTGCAATATCAAGAAGGGTGATAAACTTCTAGAACAAACTAATATGAAACTTGCAAGAAAACCTTTTACGCCATATAATAAAGTACAATTTTCATTATCTGGCAACCAAGTGCCTGAATGGCAGGAGTTTTTATTTGTATGAAACAGAAAGTTAGAGCACAAGTAAAAAGTCGCTGGTATTACATTTTCTGGGGACTTGCAACTACATTTGTTGTATGGGGACAGATTTATGTCGGATCTGGATATAGAATCATGGCTGATCAAATGATCGAACTATTAAATAAGGTAGACGGAGTTCTTTTATATAAAGAGGATAAACCATATTTTTAACATTTACACCAACTCTCTTAAGAGAATATAAAATTTGTTATGATTTGCTGATAAATGTATTAAAATACTGTCAATTCAGGATCGCCTATGACTCTTCCAAAGGATAAAAAACTAAAAAAAGAAGAAATGGACAGTATGAAGATTGCAGTCAGTGAGTCTGGCATCCGTGCAATTCATCCAGACAAAATGGAAGATTTTGCCGCACATATGGTAGAGAATTTGAAAGAACAAACAAAGTGACAGTTGCATAAGTGACACATGGGGGGTTTCGCACCTCCCTTTTTCATGTATTATTAAAGAGTCAAAGCAATCAACACATGACTGCCACAACAATCCGCGACTATTTCAGCGATTCTAATATCGTTTCTGAGATTGTCCGCGAACTCAACATGGAGATCGGGTTTTGTCCCATTCTTCGCAATCTCAAGCGAGAGAAGGATTACGGCGTCATTGATAGCGACAGCATTACATTCCGTGAACTAGGGGCCGAAGATCGGAATGAGGTGTTTGTCTATCTCGGACGCATCCTTGAGTCTGTTCTTACCTGCCAACTGGCAAAATGCGATTTCTTCGATGTAAAGAAGGATCGTAGTTCTTCCGGTGATGTTACCATCAATGGACGCATCTGGGAGATCAAAGGAACATCCGGTAAGAACTCTTGGACTGGTTCTACACATGCAACTAAGAAAGAAGATGACAAGATGGACTTCATTGGTATCAAATATGGACTGAATGAAGACATCAATGTCTTCGATATCTTCACTGGTGATTCTAAACTGATTGAAGAAATCTTCATCGGTGTGTTCGATCAAATCGAATTGATCCGCCGTGGTAGTGCTACCCAGTCTAATTCTCGCACTTCTCTTCTCATTGGTATCGATGAGTATGAGACAGTTAAAGAGCAAGTTGCATGGGGTTGGTTTAAGAAACCACAACGCAATGGTAAGTATCTCCAACTATGTGCCGCCTGAGGTAGTGGCACACGGGGGGTTTCGCACTCCCCTTTTTCATGTATTATTAAAGAGTCAAAGGAACACACCATGGCAACTCGTTCACGCATCGGCATCGAACTTCAAGATGGTTCTATTCTTTCTGCTTACCACCATTGGGATGGTTATCCTACTTGGCTGGGTAGGATTCTTGAAACGCACTACAATACGAAGGAGAAAGTTTCCTCACTGATTGACGGCGGTGATATGTCATCTTGCTGGAGTGATGATGTATGGGGCGAGAAACTTCCTGAAGGTGAATATGTTCCCGAGTATTATTCTGCTCGTGGTGAGAATTGCCCTCCTCGCTATGATCAAACTCGCGAAGAGTTTCTGTCTAACGGTGAAGAGTTCTCTTATATCTTTACGAGTGCGGGTTGGGTATGTTATGATATGAATGAGTTTAATGACAACGATCCTGAAATCGTTGAAATACCCTCTGGAGCACTTGCAGTATGATCGGAGCACCACTGATTGTAGATTTAGAAGAACTGGAGGTGCTGCAAACCGCCCTCCAGAAGTTGCCTAAATCTGATAGCAAAAGTCAAAAAGTCTCTTTGCTTTACAACAAAATTGTTTCTATTAAAGAAACGATTGAACTTCAAGAACTTTACCTCACGGATCCGCGTAATGACTGACACCGAAAAGAAGTATTGGCAAGACATCGCCACCGATTTCTGGAAAGAAGTTGAAAAGGAAGCAGAGGAACTTGAAGTAACTGTTGACTACTACATCGAGGAGTTTTTCACATCATGACACAACAAAATCATCCTGAATCAGAGCAACAACCATTCCCTGAGTCAGAACAACAAGGACATGAACAATCATGACTGAAGATCAAAAGTACAAAGTTATCATTGAGGAAACCAATGGATGGTTTCTTTATGATAAAAATGCACAGCATCTTACGAAAGCTGATGGCATTAAGTGGGTTGATAATGCCATGAGAGATGGTATCTCACCTGATAGATTGCGCGTTGTTCGACAGGAGTGGGGGCAATGATTGGAAACCTTGAACCTGAAGAATCTGTAATGAATGAAAATGTTATTTCCTCTCGTAAAGCAATTGCTGTATGTAACCAGGGAGTTGTTCAGCAACTTTATGATGTAATTGCGAAACTTGGTTGGGATTGCTATGATGATGTCATGGTAGAAATTGGTGGAACTCAGGTTTCTGGTATTCATCAACCTGAAAATTACAATAAAAAATGGGCAGCACCTTATGGTGCTCGCAAGTACAATAAAGATGCGTTCATCGTTATCAAGAATCGTACACGTTCTCCATTTAATCCATCACAACCAAATCCAGATCTTGTGGCACATCATAATAAACCAGAAGTTGCCACTATTGAAGTTGCTGATCAGAAAATTGCAATTCAGCAAGATGAAGAGGCAATCCGTGCTGCAATTAAGAAGAGTGATGACGAGAAGGGATATGATACTTATAGTAAGTGAGGGTTGAAATGATCAATCCTGACATGATTGTAACCTGGAAAGATCATCTTGAAAATGGATTGATCTGGAAAGCAAATGTCGAACTTGCAATGGAAGATGTTGGCGAGTCCAGTTCTTATTCCGTTGATGTCTATGTTGTAGCACCAGATCAAAGTCTTGCTCAATACATTGTGACTACGATGTATCCAGAGTTTGATAATTTGTGTATTGATGATGAACCTATGACACCGGAAAGTTATAGCAAAGCATTTGAATAAAAATGATTGAACTACCACCTGATTTTATTCATGAACCTCCCAAAGGATACCATTATGAAGTTGAACAATTCCGACACAATGTTCATCGCATTTGCATTGTCAATGATGGTATGTTCTCCTATACTGATGTGGCACCTAAGTCCGTCTGGGGATTCTACAATACAAAAAAGAGAGTCTATTTCGCGCCTATTAACTTCTCCAAGTGCGGAAATCAGGTAGATATTGCTGACACTCGTCCTTATTCTGCAATGCAACTTAACTTAAACCCATTGGAGATGCTTTTTTATGGGTAATGATCAAATTTTATTTTTAAAGGAATTTGTTCCTAGAGATAAATGTGATGATCTCATAAAATCATTTGAATCATCTCCAGAAAAAATGGAAGAAGGAAGAATGGGATTTGCCAACGTTGATCCCAGTAAAAAGAAGTGTGTTGAAAGTTTCTTTGATTTTGAGGATATAAATCAACACAATCTTGTAAACGAATATCTTCCACTTGCAATAGAAAAATACAGAGAAAAATGCATATCTGTCGTATTATGGCCTTTTGATATTGATCCTGAATATAAAGTACAAAGATATCATCCAACTGAAGCATATTATCTTTTACACTGCGAAAATACATATCCATTCTCAAGTAGAGTTTTAGCATGGATGGTTTATCTAAATGATGTCACTGATGGCGGATATACTGAGTTTCCAAATCAGGGGAAAAGGTTTCAACCAAGAGCAGGAGATCTTCTAATTTGGCCTGCTTTTTTTACTCATCCTCATAGAGGTATTGCAAGCAAAACACAAACAAAATATATTGTGACAGGATGGTGCGATTATCAACGGATGCCCTCTAATGAATTAGATTATGTATAATCCAATAGTTGATGATTATGTAAAGTGGAGAGGTATTGAAGGTTGGGTGTATTTTGTTGACAAAGAATACCTAACAATTGAAGTTGGTGTAAAAGAAAAGGCAGATAATCTTGTTCCTTTTCACAAGAAACATCATGTACTAATTGTATGCCACCATTGGGATTGGCATGAGTTAGAGTATATTAAAAACAGAAGAGGCAACATTGACACCTACAAATCACAAGTAGGTAGGTATTCAGATCCCCAGTAAATTATCATGATTAAGTATCAAGTTTCTTACAAAAAACCAAAGAAGAAAGGTTATGCTTGCCATAAAGCAGTTTTCTATAAGATTGAAGATGCAATGTTCTGGGAGGAACATGTAAAGAATAACCTGGAGGGCAGGGACGTTCAACTAACTGTCCACTAGGTTGGCACAGAGTCTCAGTCTCCTGTATATTAAAGAAGTGGAGGGGAGACTCACCACAAACACAAGAGAGGCAAAACAGTAAGAGGGATCGACAAACAGATCTCCGCCTCTCACACACAAACTGGGCACGTTAGCTTGCATCGGTAAGTCCCAGTATTTTTTCTCTTGATTATTATGTCTTTCGAGTTCACCGACACCCCTCAAATTGAAGAAATGATGTATTGGAATGATGAATCCATCGAACAGTTTCTTGACGAACAAGGTGACATCATTGGTATGAACATTGAGTGTAATGAACTTGATACAAATATGACTGTGTAATTATCAACTTACATAGATACCTTTGTATCGGTTGTTGAGGAAACTCTAATCATTTTTAATGAACATTAAAGACATGAATTCGACTGAAGACGATACACACTGTTCTCCCTTTTTACAAGGCCCACAATATAACAACATTCATGTAAGCGGTAGTAATTGCAAAGGGACTGCGGCAGACATCATTCATGATACTATTCACACAAAAAATGATAAAGATGATCCTTATCTCATTGCAGAATCGAAAATAACTGTTGAGAATCAAAGAAAGTTAATTAAAATAACTGAAGTATGTCATGGTATGCACCAAGACTATTATCATGGAATGAGTAGCACTTGGAGTTATCCTTACTATAATTTTTGGGGACTTACTTCTCCAAATGAATTGATGTATTCATTGTATGATGAATTAAGAACTATAGTAAAAGATTGTATTCCTTATAAAATGATGTGGATGCAAACTTGGGTAAATTTTCATAAACATGATGAAGTATTGGACTGGCATGATCATGATTGGGATTATCATGGTTATCTCAGTATTGATCCCAAAAATACAACAACTGTTTTTAAGAATTGGGAAGTAGAAAATAAGGTAGGAAACATCTACTTAGGTAGGGGACACAATAAACATAAAGTTGTAGTAAATGAACCATATGAAGGTTATCGAATTACATTGGGATTTGATATTTGTGTTACTCCAACGAAAGCAGTAAATGAGTGTTTTGGTATGATTCCCCTATAAATAGGGGTGCCTTATTTGTTTTTATGACACCTCACAAATACGATCACATACTAATCCATAGAAATCCATACAATAACAAGCCAATCACAATCGAATACAGAGATCCTAAATTCATACAAACACGAATCTATTTTCAGTGTGAGAGTGACTATTTCAGGAGAAAAAAGACAAAAGTATAACTGTCACAAGGGGGGTTGCCAAACCCCTTTTTTTATGCCATGATGTAATCATGAAAAACATTCACCTCCAGCACCCCGAAGATTCTATCCTTTCGGGTGATCTTTCCGTTCTCGATTGGTTCCTGACTCCTTCACATCTTTCTGTAAAGATGGACGGATCACCAGCTATTGTGTGGGGTAAAAATCCTGCTACTGGTAATCACTTTGTTGGGACTAAATCTGTCTTCAATAAAGTAAAAATCAAGATCAATGAGTCACATGATGACATCGACAAGAATCACGAAGGTGAAGTCGCTAAAATCCTTCATGCTTGCTTTGATTATCTTCCTTTTACAGATAATGTCATCCAAGGTGACTTTATTGGTTTCGGCGGGAGTGATACTTACACTCCTAACACACTCACTTATGTCTTCGACGATGTAGTGACAGAAAATATCATCGTAGCACCTCATACTTTCTATGAATGTGAGAATGATCTGCGCGATGCTATTGCATATCCAATGGAGTATTTCAACATTCCAAGCACTGAACATGTAAAAATGGTGCAACCAAAATGTTGGGAAGTTGATGAAGATTTCAGCGAGATTGTTGGTTTCGCTCGTCAGATGGCACAACTGGTGAAGTTTGTTGACGAGAAAGAAGCAGCTAAACTTAGGATTGAACTCAACAAATGTATCCGCAGAGGTGTCGATGTGGTGCCAGATACATTCGACAATTCTATGCTGATTTCATTCTGGTTCTTGATCAAATCTATCAAGGATGATGTGTTGTTTATGTGTCGCAACAATGGTGCTAAAGCATACATTGGCAACAAACAATGTGAGGGTGAAGGTTATGTTCGCAGCAATGAGTTTGGCATCTATAAGTTAGTCAATCGCTATGAGTTTTCTCGCGCAAACTTCAACAATATGAAGGCATGGGGACAGTCCTGATAGTGTCCACAGAGGTGCCCAGAAGCGCCTGTAGCGTGTATTATTAAAGAGTCAAAGGGATTTCACCATGACTACTGAATTTGTTGATTTCGTTGCAACTCAAGATGCAAAGAACACAATTCAACTGAATGTGCGTAAGTACACTCTGATGCTGTGCGATTGCCTGCTGCAAGATTTTCAAAGCAAGCACAAATCTGATTACAAGTTCTAC
>VMHT01202149.1_pt1 | contig 19996 bp, 21 predicted proteins | sample 4693611 | NCBI WGS metagenome assembly VMHT01 (sample SAMN12280063, study PRJNA550983) | marine metagenome | isolation source: seawater sampled from same location over 5 years 0.02-0.2 micron viral filtrate | place: USA: collected off the coast of southern California halfway between the port... ...
GGTTGTTTTTTGTCCGCGCATTGATATGGCCAGACGGAGGCGCGGCTGCGGCTGCGGCCCGGCTGCTGCGGCTGGGGCACTCTGAGGTGTTGGCGGGGGCCGCCGCCGCGCACAAAGGGGAAGGGTGGGGCGGGGGCGGGGGCGGCGTCGGCGTCCGAGGCGGCGTCTGCTTGTAAACACCGCTTTGTTTCATCGGCACCATTCTCGTTTAGACAAAAGTTTTCGATATTATCTATAAACATTTGTCTTAACTCTTCGCAATTATTAATTCCTATACTTTGAAGTTTGTCAAATAATTTTTGCCACTGCGGGAACGAAATGTTTGGCGGCGGCGGCGGCGGCGGCCATGGCGATGGCCAGGCAGCTTGAAATTTGTTTTTGATTATATCATTCCATGTGTGTGAGATAAAAACTCTTCCAAGTAATAAAGGGGGAGGCATAGTACTCTGTGTTCTAAGGTTATAATTTGCTGTCGCCATTACTATTTATTACATAGAATAAATCTTTTTAATTTCTTATAATTTGGAATAAATTATAAGAAAATAGTCTTATTTAACAAAGTCTAAGGACTGACCGAACGGAAGAAGCAGTCCAGGGTTTGTTCTTTTTGCGGATGCCATCTTCGTTGAGTTTGGTGGCGATGTTTTTAAGGGAAGTTTTTGTCTTTGCGTAGTCGTTTTGCTTCCTCATCGGAGAATCTTATGTCTAGAGTTCGTTGATGGGTGTAGAGTCCTGCGTCTTGAATGGGTAGGACCCATGCATCTTGGGTTCCTGTATTGTGATGTGAGTGCCACCATCCGGGTGGAGTTACGAATACTCCTCCGGAGCGCCATTCCACGTTGATTGGGTTTATAATTTCTCCATCTGAGTCAATTTCTGGACCCATGGAAGTCCAAACTGTTCCACTTGCGGATATTGCTAAGTCTAGGGCTACTGAGTTATGTTTGTGTGGTCTTTGGGTATCAAATGGACTGATGACGTTTAGAAGAGTCCAGAGGGATGGTGTTAGGGTTTTTGTTTGTTGTGTATATTTGTTTCCTAATAGGACTCCACGACGGTTTTTTGGTGTGCCATCCCTTGGGTCGGTAGGTTGGATGTTATTTACGAATGATTTGACTTCCTGATTGTTGAAGAATGATGGTGAGAAACGAAGTCCTGAATCACCCTTCGGGTCAGTATTTTCTTTGGGTTTTACACCAAGGTATTCAAGGAGTGGCGAGTCGTTGACCCAATAAATAGCACATCCGTTTGTGATGGGTTCGTAGGAACATGTGTGTAGGACGCATTGGCTTTGTCCGTTCTGGCATACAGGTGTTAGCTTGTCGCCTAGAAATGGTAATACGAATAGGTCTCCTGTTTCCCAATGGACGGTGCCTTTTCTTGTTAGGGAATAACCACTTCCACGAATTATGTAGAAAACCTGCGAAGTCGCAGTTGAGATGGATGTTGGTAGTGATTGGTTGATGGTGATTCGGACGAAGTTTGCGAGTAGATTTGGTGTTGTGGCGGGGTAATTGACTTCTAGTTCTTCACTTAGGTCAAATGGAATGATTTTGGATGGTCCATGTTCGTGTAGTTCTGGTTGGAAGATTTTGATTGGAATTTCTGTCATTGGTGGGTTTGCGTTTGATGTGTATTCTAAGATTTGTCCGTCAGTGTTAGCTTGCCATTCTGAATTTTTAGATGATGTTGTAGAAGATATTAGTAATCCTAAAGATATTAAGATATTATAAATTTTCATTTATAATATGATATTTTTTTCTTAAACTTTATTGTTTTAATCTGAAAATTCTACATAAAAAGAACCGTCAGGCATTTCTGAGACTTTCAATCCGTTGAACTTATCAGCGATTTCTTCTTCCTTTTCTTCTACGTAGATGGATCCGTCGGGCATTGCTGAGAATTTGAAGTTTTCCAGTCTGGGGTCATCTGGTTCTGGAAACTTACTGGAAGAATTTTGGAGTTCTATTAAAAATTGCCGAATTTCCTGAAATTGTTTACTTGAAAATTTTTTTGTACTACTTTTTATAGAATTTAGAATATCATTGATATCTTCAGGTTGTTTTAACGCCCAATAAGCAAGTGCTTCTATAGGTAGGGGTGTTGTTAGTTTTTCCATAGATTTACTGACAGAATGAGTTTTCGCTGAGTCCTCATTCTGAAAAGAAGTATCTTTTTTAACCCATGACTTAATGGTTTCATGATCAATCTTAAAGCCTCTACATAGATTACCTATAAATTCTTTACATGCTGGAGAATCGTTTGTTAAAGCTTTTCCAACATCATCTTGCTTAGATTTCTTTGCTTCTTCATTAGCTATTTTGTTGTCTTTTAGTTTTTTAATTATTTGTTCTGTTTGTTTTATTAATTGGATTTTCAATTGGTTTAAGCTTTGTGGGAGGTCCTCGGGACGTCGCCTTGACCTGGGGTGTTTCTCATTCTTTTTGTACTGGTCCATAAATATAATTTTGTTATCTTGCGTCTGAATTGCTGGGTAATATACATCTTGTTCCTCAAAATACCCATCTACAATAGGAAACTCTTCCTGCTCACTAGACTCTACGAAAAGTTGCGTCGCTAAACTTTTATCATTTTCTTCAACAAGTGGCGGTGCAATCATAGATAGAAAAAAATTTGACTTGGTCGCCTCGGCGGGAATTGTTGTTGTAATATCACACCTTGCGAGCCGCTGGTAAAATTTTTTTCCACGAGAACTAGTTCCCTTAATAATTCCTGCCAACGTGCCAGCCTGGGATAACTCATCCTGGCTTGCGCCTTTTCCCTCGCCGGCTGCTGTCAGCATGAATAAATTTTTATCATCGGGTGGAAAAATATCCATACTGGGACGAAGATTAACGACATTCCAGAATATAAAGTATGGATTTTTTGTAGCTAGTGTTGGTGCTGCTGTTGCTGATCTTGTTACACGCACTCTTGCTTTTGCTGCTTCTGCTTCTGCTTCTGCTTCTGCTTTTGCTTCTGCTGCTGTTGCTGCTTTTAATTTTCCAATTACTTGTTTGGAATTTTTTAAGTAATATAGGCGTTGTTCTAAAAATAGTAAAAGATTATCACAAACATCATCTGTAATATCATCATCTGTGAGTTCCAATTTTCCTCCACCTTCTTCCATCGCCTCGTCCACGCCATCTCCCATCAACACGTCTCCTCCTGATGACGCTCCGCCACCTCCACCACCACCACCATCTCCCATCAACACGTCTCCTCCTGATGACGCTCCGCCACCTCCACCACCACCACCATCGCCCATCAATACGTCTCCTCCTGATGACGCTCCGCCACCTCCACCACCGCCGTGTGTAGCGTCGTACATTTCTTGCAATTCCATTGCTGTTACATCGTCACCTCCACCGCCACCGTCCTCTTCCATCGCCACGCCACCTTCTTCTGATGACGCTCCACCACCGCCTTCTTCCATCGCCACGCCACCGCCTCCACCGCCACTGTCCTCGTCCATCGCCACGCCACCTCCTCCACCTGACGACGTTCTGGAGAACAAAATCCGCTTGAATCGATTTACAGCAGCAGCGACAACGCGCGCTACTTTCCGCGCAGCGCCCTCGTTCTCATCTCCCTCGTTCTCATCTCCCTCTGAATCGGGTAAGGAGCGCTTTGGAGGATGGCTAATTTTTTCATAAGGAAATTTACTCATACGTGGTGATTCATCCGACATGGTAGGTATTTTTTTGTTATAAGACATTATATATTGAGTAACTTTTGGGTTCGTTAACAAAAAATATAAACTATCGTAAACTTCTTCATTAACTTCGATATTCTTTTCGATCAGTTCCAATATAAATATTATAAAATTACGGTTAATTTCTTCTTCTTTGAGAAAATTAATGTTTCCACCGTTTTCGTCACCCGAGTCTGAACTTTCAGCCTCGCCCGCGTCTGACGGCGAGTCTACCGCTGTCTGCTCACCCGAGGTTGAACTTTCACCCGACTCTGAACCCGTATCGAAGCTTAGATTTTCAGCCGTAGGGGCACGCGCGCGGTAGCTCAGCATGTCCATGTCCGGTACGGCCTGACTTACTCTATCTCTTGTGTTTTGTCTTCTTGGTGCTTCCCCCGATCCTGGTGTTGATGGGGGTTCTAGTTCACGCCCATACATACTACTTTTCTTGCTAAAGCTGCTGACGGCGGGGAAGGCTGCTAATTCAGGTGGTGGTTGACAACCTTGAATTATTCTATAATACATTCTTTTGAAAAGAGCTCTCTCTTTCTGCTGTCGTAAAGCTTTTGGAGGAGGAAGACCGTCTCCTTCGTTAAGTTTGGTAAGTAATTCATTGAGTTTATATACTAATCGTGTTCTGGCTTCTTGTGGCTGGTACGGATTAGGAGCGTACTTTCTATAGCAACTCCAATACCAGTTTTTACTGTCAGCTCTAGACAAACCATATAATTCTTTATAAAAATCGTTAATTGCTTTATTGTTAATTACCCACTTACCAGTATCTTCTTTACCTTCTTTACCTTCTTCATATTTAAATGAGATAAACTCCATGTCCGTTTTAATTGCATTACAACAACTATGAGCAAAAGCAAATATTTCTTCTTGTGCTAGATTTGTACCATTGCCTGGTGGCAACATTTGAGTAAAAGTAGATTGTGCTATACTTTGTAAATGTTCTGTTTCTGGTCTACTTGGTAATTCTTTGATAACTTTGTCTTTTAATATGGCAACTATTGGTTTCCAATCAACATCAGCCACGCCCACTGGTTTATTCTTATTGGCTACATTCGCTAGGTTGGTTGCTATGTCTTTCAATTCGGCAGTTTTTATTACAGGTAAATTACAACAATAACATATGGGGCGACCATTATGACAATTAGCAAATTTTTGTGTAATAGGTGCCTCGCAACATTTTTCAGCAACTTCTGGAACAGTCGCCTTTGGGTTTAGCTGGTTTGGTTGAAGACTATTAATAATCTTTATAAGCTGGTTCTTCGCTGATCCTGTTGCGTTTTTCATTAAAAGAATATTCTTTTTCAAAAATTCCTTACATTTTTTTAGGTCATCCGTCTCTCCTGGTTCCTCTTGTAGGTAATTGTCTATAAATGTCTGATACTCGCCGATTTGAGCAGACCGTGGATTTAAGTATGTGTTTGCTTTGTTGTTCGCATCACCATCAACTGTGTTTAAGTCAATATTACTCATTTATAGTATTACAAAATCTTTTTAATTAGTAATAATTTTTGTTGAAATTATTACTGATAATACATATTATGATAACTTATCCGAGTCTAAGAACTGACCGAACGGAAGAAGCGGTCCAGGGTTTGTTCTTTTTGCGGATGCCGTCTTCGTTGAGTTGGGTGGCGATGTTTTTGAGGGAAGTTTTTGTTTTGGTCAGGCGTTTGATACGTTTGATGATGGTTTGTTCGGAGAGTTTGTCAACGACTATCATTTTTCCGGTTGCTGTTCGTTTGTAGCATTTTCCGTATGGGAGACCGCCGACTTTGTCGCCTCGTTCCAGTTTGTGTTTGATTGAGAGTCTGATTCTTTTTCCGATGGTTTCGCTTTCTTTTTGTGCGTCAAGGATACCCTGGATGAATTGTGTTTTGTTGTTGTTGTAGGAGACATTTTCGGATAGTGAGTAGATGGTGACGCCCTTGTTTGTGGTTTCTTCCATGAAGTCAAGGTATTTGATGAGGTTTCTGCTGAATCTGTCTATGCGATAGACGTGGATGTTGTCTCCCTGTTGGGCGCATTCTCCGATGTTTTTGATTTCCGACGGGATACCTGAGTATGCGCTTTTTGTGATTTTGATGGTTTTGATGCGGGTGTTTGAGTTCTGGTTGCTGCGGATGAGTTCTTGTTCTTGCGCTTCAAGGGAAACGTGTGTGTCTCCTGATTGTTCTTTGGTGCTGACTCGGCAAATGAGGTAAGTTGTGTTGATGCTGTTTCCGTGGAGGTATTCTGATATGAGTTGTTCGCAGTTGGTGTCTTCGTCGGCGACCCATTCTGACGAACCGTCTTTAAATAGTAATTGAAAGTTGTATTTGTTGTTAGTGTTTGTGAAGTTTGTGATAGATTTGACTTCTGCTTGTGGTTTTGAGGTTGTTGTTGTGGTGGTGGTTGTGTTCACAGCGAGGTTTTCCATGAAAGCCTGTACGTCTGCGAGCATATGTGATGGTACGTTGATAGTTGATGTCATGATAAGTTATTTATTTCTTGGGGTAGTAATCTTATAAATTCAATTTTAGAAATTGTGTTGTATAATAAATGATAAATAGAAGAGTTATAGTTTGTGGAATTGTAATTTTGTTGTTAATAATTTTATTTGTATGCATGTATAATTCTGAAGGTTTTCGTGGTATTGCTGGTGGTTTGATACCTTTGGTTAAGCAACCAAGTAAGAAGAAGCCAATAGTGAATACTCCTATAGAGGATTTGCGTTCTCGTTTGAAGGTGTTTAAGGATTTTGTTGTTCCTGAGTTTTTGTGTTATAACTTTGATATTTTGAGTACAGTAGAGAATCAGGGTAAGATTTGTGGTTCTTGTTGGGCATTTGTGGTGTCTGGTGTGATGGGAGATCGTATATCAATTCATAAGAATAAGAGGTTTGATATGTCATCGCAGCATTTGTTACAATGTTATAATTATCCTGATGGTTGTGATGGTGATACTCCAGAGAATGTGTTTGAGTGGATGGAGGCTACTGGTTTCAAGTTGACTTTTAATAGGATATTGCCTTATAGGCAGAGTGGGGATGATATGTTGAGTGGTGGATGTCCAAGTCCTCCGCCAGTGGGGATAGATGTTAAGCAGAATTCTTTGTATCGTATTGTGAATACTTTGGATGCTGAGGAGCCAAATCAGGTTGATTTGTTGGAAAATATAAAGAATATGAAGATAGAGTTGTTGGAGTCTGGGCCGTTTTTTGCTACAATAATAGTTTATGATGATTTTTATAATTTTGTGGAGGATGCTCCATATGTGTCAAATTTTTTGAAGTTTGTGGGTGGTCATGCTATAACGGTTGTTGGTTATGTTGATCCACTTGTAGATCCAAGGCCTGGTTATAATGATGGTTATTGGATTTGTCGTAATTCTTGGGGAACTACCTGGCCTAAGGGTTCTCCTCCGCATCCTGGGTATTTTACGATAGCGATGGGTATTAATATGTGTGGTATAGAGTCTCGTTGTGGTGGTATAGATCCGAATATAAGTTTAGAAGATATAGATCCTGGTTCTACATATACTAGTTTTACTAAGTATGCTGCAGAGTATGAGGCGTGATTATACTTTTTTAGTATAATAACGGTAATGATTTATTTACTTAGGAAGTAGGGGCACATCATGTCTTTGACGATGAATGTCATGAATAGGATGATACCTAGGTAGATGGATGTGACGTGAACGTTTCTTACGTTTCTGTATAGGGTGGGTGTGTCTTCGTGTGTGAACCAGAAGGATCCAAAAAGAAGTGCCATTAGGGAGCAACCTAGGATGGCTTGGTCTTGTGGTTGGACTCTGCTCCAAGAGAAGGCGGTGAATAGGGCGATGATGCTGAGGATGACGATGGTGGAGTCCCTAGCTCTGTGTTTAGATGTTGATTCGTTGCTGATGTGTGCGAGTTTTTCGTTTCTTCTGTTGTGTATTTGTGATAGCCAGAAGATTATAGAGATTATGAAGAATGGTTTTATAAGTTTACATTCTGTTTTGTTCAGACCAAGTTGAAAGTATAGGACAATCCATAATAAAATACCTACAGAGAAAGTCATAACCGTACTTTTATCAATTGGATAGTTTCCAATGTAGAATTTTGGTGCTTCGTATTCAATATAGTCTAATTTGAGAATATCGTCACCTTTATCAGTTTGGTCTTGGTTTTCTACTTCTTCATTAAGTAGATCATCGTTTGCTTGTGTATCAGTCATTTATATTACTGAATTAAAATTAAAAGTAAATATTTTGTTCTTCGGGTGTAAGTTTTTTCCAAGTAGTTTTAATATAATTCAGCGTTTTTTTGTCTGGTATATCTTTAGAATTACCAAGGACTTCCTGTTTAAACTTTAGGAATGCCTTTTTCCTTGTATTCATAATATTTTTTAGTTTTTCGGTGTTATCGGTGGACTTCCATGAGTCCATGACTTCCTTAGTGATTTGTTCTGCCATGAGTTCTTGGAATTTTCCGGTGAGTGTAGGTGGTATCACGTTTTTGACGGATTTGTCAAGTTCTGTTTTGAGGAAGTTTTCCATGAATTCTTCCATATTATTTTTGGTTATATCTTGTTTTTCCATATTTTTATCTAAATCGGCGGGATTAGATAAAAAAAGTTTAGTAGGATATTTTCCAGAATGTGAAGGAAATTATTTCTCTGTTGATATCTTCTGGTATGTGTAGTCTCTTTGTCATTTTGGCAATTTCTAACCGGTTAAAGTATCTTAGTTTTTTGTATTTTTCATGTTGGTTCATAATTTCTAGGCAACAATAGTCTTTTAGAACGGATTGTCTGTCTTTTTCGCTAACCATGTTAAGCATTTGTTCGAGTGTGTATTTTTCTCTTTGTTTGTGTCTTAATCTCCCTCTCCATGTTTTTGTAATGGCTTTTGCTGAGATAAGACACATAGTGTAATATACTACGAGTGCTGGGTATTCCATTCTATTTATTATTTTAAATAGAATGGATTAAGTCTCAATTTTTGTAGAGAAATCCCGTTGGAAAATCAAAATTAAATTCTTATAGGTAAAATATGTTAATTTTATGTCGACCACAGCCGACATCATTATTGTTGTCTAGTTTTTGGATTCTCTTGCTTTTAAAACAAATGGCAGAAACAGCTCGGCGCTTAATACCAAGACGATTAGATAGGGTTACTGGGGAGTAATATACACCCTTACGGGCATCAAGAAAATCTTCTATGAGTTCTTGTGATGTTTTAAGGTCTGTCATTGTTTAATATAAGCTTTTAAATTTTTAAGCTGTAATAATTTTGTTGGGTGGTAATAAATAATGGATAGTGAAAAGTCTAAAAGTGGCAAATCTTCTACAAAAAATATTGGTTTATTAATTGGCATTGGTTTAGTAGTATTATTGATATTGTTTGGAGTTGGTAGGGCTGTGGGAGTTGGACGTTCTAATACTACAGGCGGGACTACGACGGGTGGGGGGACGACTATGGGTAGTCCAAGTCCTGTGGTTGGCGGTGGGAGTGATAATGAGGAAAGTTGGTTAGTAGCTCATAATACAATTAGGGGAGAAGCTTGGGGAAGTCCTACTGATTTAGAATGGAGTTCAGAATTAGAAACTCAAGCTAAGGAATATGCCGAATACATGGCAAAAACTAATGATTTCAAACATAGTGAGACTACTAATCAGCAAGTATGTGATCCTGATAAAGAGTATGAGTGTGGTGAAAATTTATCTTTAGATTGGGGTAATACTGTTACCCCAATGGAAACGGTCCAAAGATGGTATGATGAATGTAAAGATTATCCAGGTTCTTATACGTCTAACAGTGGTCATTATACGCAAGTTGTTTGGAAGAATGCGAAAAAAGTTGGTTGTGCTTATGCTACTAATAATGAGGGAAAGCAGTATGGTGTTTGTTTGTATGATACGGGTAATATAAATGTAAATGGTTCTGGTTTTGACATTTATGTTCCTGCGGTCGGTAGTTGTAATGCTCAGTCATGATAATTTTAGATTTATATAAAATTATTTAACTTTAGTTATATAATAAATGGATGATTGGAAAGGACCATGGTATATAGCAAATTACAATAAGCAACCGTGTGAATGTCATGAAATTGTCAATAAAGTAAAAGGTTGGGGGCAATTATATAATAGTTTGCCTGTGTGTAAAGCGTCTACAGGGTGTAAGGAAGAGATGGGTTGGACGGTTAAACGGAAGTCTATTTCACCTAATAAGGTTGATTGTAAATGTAAACCTACACCAGATGGGGAACATGGTTTTTTCCGAACTGCTGAAGAGTGTGAGATGAAAACTGAGTGTCCAATAGATTGGCCATATGCGGATAATGGTCCATATTATTATATACAGCCGAGGGGTGGCGGCGGGGGAGGCGATATCGGCTATATGTGTACTGGTGTTGAAAAAATTCGCAAAGACCAAGAAGACAGTGTATATACTAATTTGAATCAGTGTTTAAAGAGTGCTTATCGCTCATATAGAAAACCAACGATTATTAATCCTTCCCAGTCTGGTAAGTGTGGTGTTTGTTCTCCCGAGGATTGTGAAAAGAATCGGGAAAATATCAAATGGGAACCTAAGCGTCCCAATACATTTGGTTGTAAGGAGGGGAGTTATGATATAGGGAAACCTGTATTTGGTAATCCATCTGGAGCAGCAGGTAGATGTGGTAGCAATGGATGTTGTAATCTTCGAACTTGTGACTAAACTTATTTAGAATTCTAAATAAGTTTAACTTAATTTATGTAAATAAATAATATATTAAAATGAAACTAGAAAATTTGATAGATATCGAAGATGACATTTGGACGATTTCAAATACAATGAGAGATGGAATTCATCGTTTTTTTAAGAACAAACCCAGCTTAAAAATCGCCGAATTGGGAGCTTACAAAGGATACACCACACGGTTCTTAGCTCAATTATTTAATTATGTGTATGCCATAGATATTAATGATGATTTCTTGGAAGAGAACAAGGAGTTTAATAATAAGTTTAGTAATATAGATTATATCAAGTGTGATTTGTATAATTCTGGTTGGGAGAATATTCCTCGGGATGTGAATGTTGTGTTTATTGATGCGTATCACGAATACGAGAATTGTAGGTCTGATTTGGATAAGTCGTTGGAGTATTTTAAGGAATTGAAGTATATCATCTTTGATGATTATGGAGTTTTTCCTGGGGTGAAGAAGGTTGTTGATGATGCTATAGAGGGTGGTGTGTTGAAGTTTGAGTGTTGGATTGGTTTGACGAATGTTCCTACGGTGGGTAGAAAATATGTGAAGGGTGTTAGTGAGGGTGTGATATGTTCTAAAGTAATTGAGTAGTTTTTTTAATATATTTATTATAAACAAAATGGCATTTTGCGGTGGTAGAACACCGATAACTAAAACTAATGTAGATTTAGATTTACCTATTATAGGAGGTGTGGGTGAAAATAATGTAATGGGTTGTAGTTCTCCTCAATTTCAGTTTGTACCTAAAGGTGTTTGTGGAACTTTATTTGATCCCGATAACATGAAAATATGCGGTGTTTCAGCAGCTGGTACTATTGATGTACCTTTTATGGACCAATATGAAGCTTGTAGCGCACCAACTAGTGTAGGTGCTGATCCTACCACTGATTATTGTCAAGTTCCTGATGGTTTAACAGGTCAGAATCAGTTATTAGACTATGGTGTAAATTGTGAAGGTAAAAAACCAATACCATCTTGTCAGGGTTTGGGTCTTTATAAAAGATATAATGATTCTAGCAGATTTAATGTTTGGGCTCCTCAATGGACTGAATGGGATAACCAGAATCGTAGTAATTTTACAACAACAATTCCCGCCGACCCTAACGAGGATTCACCAGAATATCAAACTAGAATAAACGAACTTAGAAATATTTGTAACAGTTCTTACTCTGATGGTTTACGACGGGGAGTTAACCTAGCGGGTTTTGAATTAACAGGGGAAAATCCTTGGGAATATTGTGAATGGTCTGATGTTTTTGATAGTTGTTCTACTGGTGGTAGTAGTTCTACAGGTAGAAACTCTTGTTCTTACCAAGGACGTCCACCAAGTGGACATTAAGTAGGATGTAAATTTGTAATTGAACTTTTGGGGGATGTCTGTATAAAAAATTAGAAGATGCCTAAACTTACAAAGTATGAACGTGTTCGTGTTGTTGGTGCCCGTGCTACGCAGATAGCAAGTGGTGCTCCACCGACAATTGATATTACTGGTATGACCGATGCGTTGGAGATAGCTGAGGCGGAGTTGGAGCAGAGGAAGATTCCGATGATGATAATTCGTACTTATCCTGATGGGAGGGAGGAGAAGATTGCGATAGCTGATATGGATTAATATGAGAATTAATATGGGAGTTTATTGTATTTTTTATACAAAAATACAATAATTGATTTAAGCCGCAAATATAATTACACCGGTTACGGCGAGAACATCTGTGCTTAAATCGGCCGAGACGTGCCATTCTCCAGCCTTGGTACACCAGAAATAGATCATATTTCCGGCAGTGAGGAGATTGGTGGTGGCGTTTGCGGGGGTAAAACTGAGTCTAGTTTCACCGACGGTAGAAACATCAAAAGCGGTGTTGTTGGCGGCACGTGTTTCAATAACACTTCCGGTGGCGAATGAATCTGAACCAGCACAATCAAATTCAAGAGTCGCAGTTCCGGCTGTGTCTACAGTTTGAAGATGAACAACAACAGTTCCTACAGTTGCTGCTGGAAGGTTAACATCAGAGGCGTTCGTACCGTCGTAAGGACTTCTATTGATACCTGCAACATAATCTGGCGCGGAAACACCGGCGTGGGTGGTGAGTGCCAAACCCTCTAGGGAAGGTTTGACATTAGGAAGTAACGCTTGCGCATGAACAGTTTCTGTTTGAGAAAGTAAAGTTTCAGCGTTAAGGTTGACAACGTCAAGTACTCGGACTTGACCAACGAGATTTTCTACATTTGTAAAGTTTTCATTTCCAGAGACAGGGGAAGACATTTTTATTTAATAAAATATTATATTTTTACGATTAGAAATATAATTTGTAAAATTTGAAAGTATTTATGCGGCGAATGCAAATGTGCCGGTAGATACGGCTGGTTCCGTAGACAAGTCAGCCGCGATGTGCCAAATGCCGTCATTAACACACCAAAAGTAAACCTTGCAACCAACGGTTAGGAGATTGGTGGTGGCGTTTGCGGGAGTAAATACAAGTTGGGTTTCACCAGCAGTGGAAGTATCCATAGTACCGGCACCGGCATTGGTGGATCTGATATTGCTACCTGTGAAGAAGACATCAGTGCCAACACAGTCAAATGTGAGGGTGCCGGCGCTCCCGTCTCCAGCAGTGTCTATTGCTTGAGCATGAACTACAATAGTTCCGGCGGTTGCGGCTGGTAGATTGACTTGTTGAGCCGCAGCTTCGGTGAAATTGTTGACTGTAATAGTGTTAGCGGCGTAAACTAAATTGGCACCGGTGGCTACGGTAGCAACGGCAAGACCTTCAAAGGTAGGTTTAAGGTCGGATAAAAGAGATTGCGTGTCTATTGTAGCATTTTCAGCGACTACGGTATTTACTGTAAGACTGGCAACATCAAGATTATTGAGTGAGCCAACGAGATTGTCTACGTTAGTGAAAGATTCATTTCCAGCGATAGGGGAGGCCATTTTTTATTTAATAAAATATTATATTTTTACGATTAGAAATATAATTTGTAGAATTTGAAAGTACTTAAACTGTGCTGAAAGCAAATGTACCTGTTACTTGAGCATGAGTTCCAGATAAATCAGAATTTACGTGCCAGATACCGGCTTGAGTACAAGTGAAGTAGATCATGCAACCAATGGTTAGGATATTGGTGGTGGCGTTTGCGGGGGTAAATGTAAGAGTATTATCACCAGCAACACTTGGTGTCGCAGGAATTACGGCGGCCCCGGCGGTAGTTAAAATATTACTTCCAGTGGCAAATGATTCATTAGTAGCACAGCTGAATGTTAAGGTGGCGGTGCCACCAGTTGTATCAGCGCTCTGGTAATGAACAACAACACTTCCTACGGTTGCTGATGGGAGTGTTCCTGCTTGTGCGGCGGCGCCAGTGAAATTATTTACGCTAACACCGGCAGCATATGTTACGGCTCCGCCTGTGGCGAGAGTAGCAACAGCAAGACCTTCTAACGAAGGTTTAAGAGCAGAAATTCTTGTTTCTGCGGTAACGGTAGAATTTTCGGTAAGTAGATTAGCGACATTAAGTTCGTTAACATCAAGAACTGGTACTTGAACAACGAGATTTTCTACGTTTGTGAAAGATTCGTTTCCAGCGATAGGAGAAGCCATTTTAGTTTAATAAAATATAATATTTTATTAAAAATGAATGCTATTTTGATTTGTGTTTTCAACAAAGAAAAGTATTTGGAGTTAGCCTATCTCCTTCTTGAGAGTATCCAGTTGTTTGGGCTCCGCCCCAGTTCGGGAGTTGATAAGAGTAGTATTGATGTGATTGTCTATACGAGTACGGAGTTTCGTTCCAAGATAATAGAAAAGTTTGGTGAGATAGAGTGGATGAAGTTTGAGTTGAACGATGAGTATAACAGTGTTGATAAGGCTTGTAAGGCTCGTTTGGATGTGTTTGATTTTCCTATCTCTTCAAAGTATGAGAAGTTTTTGTATTTTGATACGGATGTCATTGTTAAGGGTGAGTTGAGTAAGATATTTGATATGTGTATTGATGAGGTGGTGTATGCTACTCAGGAGGGTCATATAAAGGATGATGTGTGTAGTAGGGAGTGTTTTGGTGTTGGGTTGATGAGTGGTGCGGAGTTGGAGAAGTGGAAAGATAGGAGTGTATTTACTACGGGGGTGATGGTGTTTAAGAATTGTGATGTGATAAGGGATTTGTTTGGTCGTATCAGGGATGATATTGTGGAGCGACCGGTATTTACGAAGTGTTATGACCAGCCGTATATAATTTATCATTGTTTGTTGGGTGAATTGTATGATAATAACTTGTTGAATAAGTATGTTGTGAATAGGAATAGTGAGGTTAGGACGGCATACTTGGTACATCATTTTCCGGAGGTAACGGGTGAGGTTGGTGAGCGTTGGTCTTGGATGTATTTATTTTTGAAGAATTATAAGGATTATGTTAAGAAACTGAGTTAATTATTCTCTAATCATTCTCTTATGATTTCTTGTTTTTTGGGAGCGTCGTATTCAGTGATAATTTTGTATGTTTGTTCCTTAGAAAAATTTTGTTGTCTCATGGTTTGGGCGAGGGATAGGTGTGGGCAAACGGCGGTGACTAATACGTCATAGAATGGGTCAGTACATGTTTGGTCTGATGTGATTCCGTCTTGTTCTCTAACGGTGTTTCTAAGGGTTGAAATCATTGTGGTGATTATGATATTGTATGATATGAATGCGATTTGTGGGTATAGGTTGTATATTAATAGTGGTGCTGATATTGCGCAGCAAGTTGATGTTGTAATTTTTGGGTTTTGGAATTGTTGTTGAGTGGTTGTGAGTGTTGCGAATGGTAGGCAACAGCATGCTGATAGTGTTTCGGTATTACAGCAGTCAAATAGGTTGGTGGACCAAATGGTGTTGTTAGTCATTTTATTATTGGTTAATAGATTTTTAAATTTATAGAAGGATGAGGTTTCCTCTGATTCGGTTTTTCTTTTCATATTCCCTTATATATCGCTGTGCATCCCTTAGGAATTTACTACGGGACCATCCCCTAACGCCGTGTAGTTTGAGTAAAATTTTGTGGTTTCTGTTTGGCATTTCAATATATCCTAAGAGGTGGTATGTATAGTATATGTTTCCGTAGGGTAGTTGGTGGTCGTATCCGAGTATTTGTGCGTCCCACAGGCAGTTATCTGCTCTGTTCCAGAAGCCTTGTATTTCGGCGTGGTTTCTGGTCATGTATGTATTTTGTCCTATTGCGTGTCTGTCTTCAATTTCTATGTCTACGCCTTGGTTGAGTATGATAAGTAGTAGGGTTGTAAGTCTAATGTATTTTCTTGGCATTTTATTTTGTAATATAAAATAAAAATCTATTAATAAATGCCACCACCACCAGAAAGAACAAATTCTACTCCTGTTAAAAACAGGAGTTATGATTCTCCCTATCTTTATGTTAATAATTGTCCAAACACGATGATAAATCCGCACACGGGTGCTCCTGACCCAAACGGTTCTGAACAAAGAGTCTTTACTTGGACGGAATCTGGGTCATCTAATACGCATAGTATATGTTCTGTAGCTTGTCAGGAGGATTCTGATTGTCCAAACAGTAGTAAAAGTTTTGATCAAACGGTACCAGGTAGATGTACTTGGGGTATTGATTCTGATACTGGTGTCTGTATGCCAAATATTACGACGGCATTTCCTAATATTATGGGTCGTGATTTACCTAGTGGAGGAGCTGCCGCTATGGATTACGCAGCTATGATTCAACTTCCTATTATTGCTTATATATTGGGGTTGGTTAGAAATTATTATGTTGTGGGAGAAGGTGATAGAGTTGATAATACTGTTTCCCAAGCGAGAGCGCAATATCAAGTAAGGGAAATATTGTTTGGTGGAGCATACGACCAAGAAGTTCGTCTGTTAGATAATTTTATAGCGAAGTATGGTTCAATATTATATCCAAACTTTGTATACCATGGTACATCTAATATGAGTGTTAATATTATTAGTTTTCTTCATGAATTTGGATTGAACTGGAGTATGACCCATCCGACGGCTGCTAACCCTAAACATAACAATTTTAATGTTTGTCCTTTTGGTTCTGTAATGACAACATCACAGGCAGAATTGCCAAATACTTGCTTTTTAACGAGTAATCCGACTGCTGAAGTTCCTCCTCAATGTCGTAAAAATACACAGGATACCTGTCAAGCTGAAGCAGATTGTACTTGGGGTGTAAATCGTACAGCAGATTTATGTGTTCATCAACCTCAAAGGTGCGCAAATGTTAAGAAGGCGCATGCGCCTTTCTTAGACCCTTTATGTCCGTATCTTCCAGCTGGTGTGCATGCCTGTGACATAGGTAAGACTGCTTGTGATGGAGTGAATTGTAATATTATAGCTGTAGATCAATGTTATCCATCAATGGAGCAAAATCAAAGTAAGGGTTGTTGTTATTTGGAACCAATTTTGTAAAAGAAAACTGAATTAAATAAAATGTTTGTAAGTAATGGTGGAATAAAATGTTAAATTTGTATGGAAAGTCTGTTATATTTAGTGGTTTTTATGATGAATCTTTGCGATTAGCATTGGAGAAGAAGGGAGCTGTATTTTCTGAGTCAATTCATGATAAGAATTGTGGTTATTTGATAACACGTGATCCTTTGGATTTTATAGAGAATTTTTCTGGTAAGTTGAAACTTGGTATGATGTCTCAGAATATTTCTGTTGTAGATAGGGATAGTTTTGAGAAGATGTTGGAATAGGGTATAATTTTTATATTACATTTAAGGAATATAAAATATGACTTAGGGATTTGGTAGATTTTGTAGTCTTTCGTCTATTAATCTGCGGAGTTCGTAAATTCTGTCAACATTTTCTATAGTTGCATTGCCTAAAAGATTGTATGCATTATCAGTTTCATCTTGTGAAAAGATAAACCTGTACGGGCGACCCGCTCTCATCATTCTTAAGTTTGCGTTAACGATGGCCATTCTTGTATCTGTTATCAAATTTTCAAATTCTTCCTGGGTAATTTGGTTATTATTTTCGTCAACTGACTGATCGTCTGCGAATAATTGTCTGGCAATATTTGATTCGTCAGGTTCGGAATCCGATTCTTCTGAACCTAATTCTAAGATGGAACCACCACTATCTGATCGAGCCCCACCTGCGAAAGTTTCGGCAATTTCGTTCCAGTTAGTAAATTCAATATTATCTACAAGGGGTGGATCTGGTCTAAAATCTTGTGGATTCCAGAATCTTAATTCTCTATCTCTTCTTGATTCACTAAGCCATCTTCTGAGTCTGGATAGGAATACAATATCTTCGTTTGAGTAAGGGGTTCTGATTTCGTCAAGTTGTTCGCGCCATCTTTGACCTAAATAACTTCTAGCGTCACTAATTAGATCTTGTGTTCTTTGACCAAGTTCATCAGCGGGACCCATATTAATAGCAACAACTTCATCCTCAACTAGGGCATCTAATTGGTCGTATAAATCGTCTAAATCTGGATCGTAGTCTTGTCGTTCAACTTGTCCTTGGAGTATTAATTCGCCATTGTCTTCAATGACGGCGGTATTTTCAGAGGGTCTTTGTCCTTCTCTTATTTCTGAACCTTCTGGTTGTCTGGTGAAGGGTGCTAATATGTCAGGGTTATAAGAAGGAGTGTTTGGTGAGTAGATGGCGGGGGGAGGTTCGGTAATAATATCATTCCATAGTCCTGGGGCGTCGGTTTGGGGAGTAAATCCTCTGACTTTGAATATGTTAATAACGCTATTATTTTGGCAGTGAAATCCGCCAACAACTCCTTCCCTAAGCATGACACTTTTGGTAACAGTGTGTGGTCTTTCACCGTCTGGAATAAGTGAGAAAATTCTGGTCTTGTCTGGGTTTTCGGTTACTATTTGAATTATTTTACGGACGTCGTTGATTCGTAGGTATGCGGGAACTGTTGTGTCAACAGTTTTTTCTCCTAATTCGTTGCGTAATTGTTCTTCAGCCATGTTAATTTTGATGAAAGTTTCATCCTGATTGGATACATCTGCTGCATCTGACCCGGAGCTTGGTAATCGATCGTATCTCTCATCTGGTCTTACTTCCTCTATCGGTATTATTTGTCCTCTTCTGGGTCCATTAAGTATATCGGCTCTGGGACCAGTACATGGGTAGTAAATGTTTGTATTATCTGTCATTCTTTCTTCTAAGTATTCTTTGGAAACGCAGACGGTTAAATCTTGTTGGTTTGGGTCTATTTCGGAGAAATGCATTAGGAATAGTATGTTTCCTTTTTCGTACCATTTTTCGCTGAGGTCTTTGCCGCTGTCTTCTGCCCTATAGCATTTTCCGGGAATTTCATCTACTCCCCAAGTACCTCCTGGTATGACAAAGTCAGCAACGTTTCCGGAAACATCTGGGTCGGTTAAGTCTCCGTATTCTGCTATACTTCTTTCTGTTGCTTCGGCGGTGATGGCGGCCGCGAGCACTTTTTGTTTTTTGTATTCTTGGCATTGTTCTTTGTTTTCAAAAACTTGGTTTGGTTCTATTGAACCACCGAATTCTCGGGTTGGTTTAAAGTATCCTTTAATCGGGACACTACAAGAATTATTTCTATAAACAACGTAAGAAATTCTTTGGTCTTCTATCTTATCTTGATATTTTTTGTTGTAAATGTATTCAGGGAATAGGATATTTATGTATATAGAGTATTCACATTCTGGAACCTCTGTAGCGTAGTAGGGAATAGGTGTTAGTTTGTCTTGTAATACTTTATTCATTAGGAAATTAGAGTCCATGATAAGTTTATCAAGTTTATTCTTTTCGTCAAGATCTGGAAATGCGTTGTTGATAATTCCTAGGTATTTCTTAAATATCCCTTTCTCGTCGCCGCGCCTTCGTGCCCGGCCGGCGATCCACGATTTAAATATATTTACAAGGGTTGATATCTGACACTTAGATGTGTATATCTGAAAGAATCTTTGTAGAACTGCTTTTCTGATATTTTCTGGGATTTCTTTGTTAGCATTTTTTCTACGAAATTCGTCAAGGTTATCTGAATTCTCTTGGAGCGCCCACATTTTGTAGAATATGGTCTTGATTTCTTCTATAAATTGTGTTTTTGGAGGAATAAGTTTATCTTCGATCATCTTATTAGTCTCTTCACTAAGTTCATTACAATCTGGAATATCCCGTTGATTGACATTTAGTAATAATCTTAATCCTTCCAAGTCAAGTTCTAGGAATTCAAATAGTTTGATATATAAGTTGTTGATATTTTCCATAGTAAATATAGGTCCCTGATAGTCTTTATTAAAGTTTTTTAATGCGTCCATTAGGAAGATTGTAGGATCATATTTGGTTATATTATTTTGGGAAATTTCCTTGATGAGTGTTTGTTTCTTGCCAGTAAAACATTGTATTAATTCTCGGTCGCTGCCGACGATTCGAAAGGCATTATTAATTATTTTCTTTGTATTGAATATCGTTTCAATTCCCTTTATAATTTTTGATACAACCCATCTTTCGTCTGATATAACTTGTTTTGTTTGTTTTTCGAATAATTGTTCTGGAATACACATATTTGGTATAATGACTTCAAATCCTCTATTTTTATATTTGGA
>VMHT01016149.1_pt1 | contig 19994 bp, 25 predicted proteins | sample 4693611 | NCBI WGS metagenome assembly VMHT01 (sample SAMN12280063, study PRJNA550983) | marine metagenome | isolation source: seawater sampled from same location over 5 years 0.02-0.2 micron viral filtrate | place: USA: collected off the coast of southern California halfway between the port... ...
CGACAAATTGCCAAATGATATCAAAGAAAAAATTAAAGATGCTACTGGAGTTTTTTCATCAGCAGGTCCTATAGCAGTAACAAGACTTGAGCGAGAAAAAGAAATGGGTATCAAATCTTCAGAGAGTATGGAAGCTGAGCATCCAATTGTTATTACTGTTGATGGCAAAAAAACCTTATATGTTTCACCAGGACATTTAATTAAAATTAAAAACGTAAAAGAAGATGAGGCTGAATATTTAAAAAATTATTTAGTAGATCACGTTAACAAAGAAGAGTTTATATTTTCATATGAGTGGACCAAAGGTGATATCTGTCTTTGGGATAATTTAAGCATTCTGCATATGGCCAGTGAGATCAAGAACTGCAGAAGGGTTATGCATAGAATAACCATTAAATAATTATTTTTTTAAAACTGTAAGGTGTCCCATTTTTCTTTTATCTTTAATAGATTTTTTTCCATAGTCATAAAAGAATTCATCTTTATCAAATGTTTTTGATCTATAAGTTTCAATATCTTTTCCTAAGACATTAAACATTTCAGCATTAGAAATTTTTTCTACTTTTTCTAGACCTAAATCACATACTGCTCTTACATGATTTTCAAATTGACTGATGTTAAATGCATTTATTGTTAAGTGACCTGAATTATGAACTCTTGGTGCAATTTCATTAACTAATAAATTATCATTTTGGTCGATGAAATATTCAACGCACATCGTGCCAACATAATCTAATTTTTCTGAAATAAGTTTTGCATTACTCTGTGCTTTAGTAAAAATTTCCTTATTTATATCTGCAGGGATCTTTGAGTGATTTAAAATTTGTTCTTTATGAATATTCTCTATGGGTTCATAAATATAAGTCTCACCATTTAAGTATCTTGTAATTACAACTGATATTTCTTTCTTTAAGTTTACTTTCTTTTCTAAAATGTAATCAGCAGTAAAACACCAATCTTTTTTTACATCATCAAGGGAGTTTAAAACAAATTGACCGTGCCCATCATAACCAAGTGTATTTGACTTTAAAATTCCAGGTAATAAATTTTTATTCTTTTCAACATCTCCAGCCTGTTTAATAAAAGCCCAGTCTGTAGTTTTTATACCTAAATCATTTACTAAAGTTTTTTCTAACTTTCTATTTTGGATTATTTTATTTATTTCAGGCTTAGGTAAGACCTTTTTCTTTAGTTCTATTTTTTTTAAAATATCTACTGGGATGTTTTCGAATTCAAAGGTCACGATATCAACTTTATCAATAAATTCTATTATCTTACTTTCATCGTCATATTTAGAATAAATAAATTCATTAGAATAATTTTGTGCAGGGCCTTGTTCATCATCAGATATCACTACAGTTTTTACATTGAGTTTTTTAGCAGCCTGGCAAAGTAATGAACCTAGTTGTCCTGAGCCTATAATCCCTAAAGTGATGTCAGACATTTATTATTTAGGTTTTTTTTTAATAGATTGAGTTTGGTGTCTTCTCCATCTTTCTAAATTTGATTTTACTTTTGTATCAAAGTTACTAATTATTGAAGCAGCAAGAATACCTGCATTGAAAGCACCATCGATTGCAAGACATCCCACGGGAACACCTTTCGGCATTTGTGCCATAGATAGTAAACTATCTAGACCTTTAATTTTTTTAGTCTCCATAGGTACTCCAAGAACCGGTAAAGTGGTCAAAGAAGCAACCATGCCTGCTAAATGTGCAGCTCCACCTGCTCCAGCTACAATCACAGCAAAACCATTTTTTTCAGCTGTTTCTGCAAATTGAAACATTCGCTTTGGAGTCCGGTGGGCACTGACTATTAAAGTTTGATATTTTACTTTGAGTAATTTGAGGATTTTTTCGCAGTCTTTCATTACGGAATAGTCACTTTGTGAGCCCATAATGATGGCTACTTTATTATTTTGTTTCTTAGTTTTCACAGATTAATTTAACAATTATGGCCCTAAAAACAATGGCCTAATGTTCATTAGGCCACTAAATAGTTACGAAGGAAAGATGTTAAGCTCTTGCTCTAAAAAGTAAAGCTTTTGGCGAGTTTTGAAGCTCGAATAAAGAAACTCTTTTTAATTTTCTAGTCGTTGATTTGTTTTTACTTTTTTTAAGTGCTTTAAATTTCATATTTCCTTTTTAGTTTATTTTTAGTGATTTAAGTAATGCTTAAATTGCAAACTTGATTTGAATCTAGCGATAGATTTAGGCAAAGATTTGTCTGCTATTAGTCAAATTTATATTTTTTCTAATAAATCTTTCGGAAGTTTACTAACAGACCCATTACTGTCTATAACAGCTAATTCAACCTGTGCTGTAACTAGTGTTTCATTAGCTCTGGACACTTCTTGTAATAAGTTAAGTCTTACAGGTGATTTTTTTATAACCTTCGTTTTAACCTGTAGATGTTCCTCAAAATTCGCAGACTTTAAGTATTTAACATTGCATTCTCTGACCACGAAGATCGCATTAAATTGATCTCTTAATTGTCTATGGTTAAGTTTAAAATGATCGTAAATCATCTCTGTTCGTGCTCTTTCAATGAAATGTAAATACCTAGCATAATAAACGATGCCGCCGGCATCAGTATCCTCATAGTAAACTTTTGTTTTGTAAATATGATCTGCCATATAATGAACAATAATCATTAAAGAGTTTCATTTCAACAAAGATAAATTTTTCTTTTTTTTGACTAATTTATGCCAAGTAAAACTCAGACTTTTTAATTATTTCTATTGTTATGAAAATATTATTTATTTTATCATTATTGCTTTTGTTAACCAATTGTGCCGGTGGAAACATGGCGAAAGTAAAAATTGGCAAACGTTGTACAGTTGCTGATATTAGTCAGTTACAAGAGTCCTCTTATGTTTGGGTGGTAAGCAAAGAGGCTCAGAAAGATTTTGACAAAAGAATTAATAAGTTAAATTGTCTAGACAGCTAAATAGTTGTTTAAATTAAAATAATTTATGATAATAAGGGATATGAATTTATCCCTTATTATTGCTTGCATCGTAATCGTTTTAGCTCTAATTGTTCTTCCTCTAATTGTTTCTTACAAAGCGGAAAAGAGAGAGAGAATTAATAAAAATGAATGGGATAAAATCAAAGAATATGGGAATAAAATTAACAATAAGACTAGAGAAAAATATTAATAGAAAAGATGAAAAAATTACTAATTTTTCTATTAACCATTCTTTTTTTTAACACTGAATTAATTGCAATGGATAAGCAACCTTATCACCATTTACCTGATGGAACTTTTAGAAATCCTGAAGGGTCCCCTGAAAGAGATCCAAACGCAAAGTGGTCATATAAGATTTTCAATGAAGAACGAAAAAAAGTTAAAATCGAAATTCCTAAAGACCATGTCGTTCCAAGGGTGAAAGTTTTAGAAGAACTTAAAAAAAATAAAAATAACGATTATATTGCTTGGATAGGTCATGCAACTTTTCTTATCAAATTAGGAAATACCACAATTATAACTGACCCAGTTTTTTCAAAAAACACTGGGCCATTAATTTTTGGACCTAAAAGGTACGTTCGCCCAGCTATAAATCTTGATGAAATTCCTCCTGTTGATTTATTTCTTCTAACTCATAACCATTACGATCATCAAGATATGTCTACAATAAGAAATTTTCCTTATAAAAAATCAAAAGTTATTCTTCCATTAAAACTTGGGAAATATTTTAGAAATTATAAAGATGTAAATGAGCTTGATTGGTATCAAGAAATTCAGGTTAATGAAGACATCAAAGTAACTTTATTGCCAGCTGTTCATTGGTCTCGAAGAGGTTTATTTGATATTAATAAAACATTATGGGGTAATTTTCTTATTGAGTATAATGGTAAGAAAATTCTGTTTGCGTGTGATACTGGGTATGGAAACATTTATAAAGAATTAGGAAACAAATTTGGACCTATAGATTTAACATTTATAAATATTGGTGCGTATAATTTTTATCCTATGATGCCAGTTAAAGATAAATCAGTTTATCACACCAACCCAGAAGAAGCTTTGCAAATATCTAAAGACTTAAAAACTAAAAAAGTAATAGGAATGCACTGGGGAACAGTAGTGTTATCTTTAGAGCCAATAATGGAACCACCAAAAAGATTTAAAGCCGGTGCAGAAAAATATGGTTTCACTAAAGATGATGCTATTATTTTTAAAATTGGGGAAGTTAAAAAATTAAACCAGATAATTAACTAGCTTTTCTTTTATTTCTCTCGCTGTCTAGTAACTTTGTTAAAGCATCAACCATGACGTCTGAAGCTTTAAAAATTTGATTAGGCTGAAATTCATGTATCGTACTTTGTTCTGGATTTGATTTGTCTTCTATCACAACTACATCATTATTCTCGGTATTTTTTTTGATATAAATTAATATCAGCCAATCTTCATCTGAAGCTTCATCCCACTTAATAAAAATTTCACCCGTTTCATAACGTCTATCTGTTGCTCTCAAAATACTTAAGTATCTTGGGATATAACGTTTATTAATTTGAAAACACAAACTATGTGCTGATCTATAAAAGCTTTCTAAAGCTAGCTCGACTTTTTGTCTTTCTTCATTATGAATTCGCTCTTTTTCAAGTAAAGACTCTTTACTTTCTTGATCTTCTATTTTAATTCCAAGCTTGTTTAATCTTTCTTTTAATTCATCTAAAACTTTTTGTTCTCTTAAGGCTTTATATTTTTCTTTAATTTTTTGTATTCGCTCTTGAACATCTGAATGTGACTCACGTTGTTGTTTTAAAACGTATTTTTCAAGATTTTTAATTTCTAATTCTTCACGTTTTCTAAATTGCTCAATTTTTTTCTCTATTCTTAATTGTTCTTGAATTTTTTTCTGCTTCTCTGCCTGTTCACGATTTAACTCTGCTTGTTCAAGTTTAATAAATCTTTGAAGATCTTTTTTCCTCTCTCTTTCTAACTGCTTTTCCTGTTTTAACTCAAGTTCCTTAGATCTTAATGCTTGTTCTTCAGCCTGAACTAATTTTTTTTGGGCTTCAGCTTTTTCTCGCTCCATTGCCTTAAGCTTGAGTTGCTTTTGTCTTTCACTCCTCTCTTTAATATCTTTTTTAAATTTAGAGAATTTATTAGAAAAATTATTTACGGTTTTTGATATTTGAGATTTAAGATTAAATTTAGAGAAAAAGGATTTTAATTTTGTGCTTAATTTCTTCTTTTTATATTTTAAATTTTCCTTAATTCCTCTTTTATTGCTTTTTGTTTTTTTTCTTACTTTTTTATTAAATTTATTTCTTGTTTTTTTCTTTTTATTATTTTTTTTTATTTTTAATGGTTTTTTTTTCTTTTTCATAAACACTGTTTATTAAATAACAGTTTTTATGAATATATATAGTCTCTTGTAGGTTGCGATGAATGGAAGTTCTTAACAATTTGTAACTGAAAGACCACTAAATCTCTATATCTAAAAGCAGCAGCACAACTAGCCATATAAAATTCCCACATTTTGATAAATTTTTCATCAAACAAATCTTTTATTTCTTTTTTCTTATCTATAAATCTTTCTAACCAACATTCTAAGGTTTTGTCGTAATGCCTAATTAGTGTTTCAATATCTGAGACTATTAAGCCTGTTTTTTCAATAGGATTTATAATTTGGCTTAGAGAAGGGCAAATGCCACCTGGAAAAATATATTTATTAATAAATCTATTTGCAGGTGTAGGTTTATCAACAACTCCTATTGTATGAAGTAAAAATATACCATTTTCTTTAAGTAGTTTATTCATGGATTTGAAAAAAGTATTATAAAATTTTCTTCCTACATGTTCGAACATTCCTACTGAATAAATTTTGTCATATTTTCCATTTATCTCTCTATAATCTATGAGTTCAAACTTAACTTGATTATCTAAACCAAGCTCCTTTGCTCTTTTTTTACAATATTCTATTTGATTTTTACTTAAAGATATTCCTGTTATCTCACAACCTTTTTGTCTAGCGATTTCAAAAGCCATACCACCCCATCCGCATCCAACCTCTAAAACTTTTTCTCCTTCTTTAATGTCTAGTTTTTTTATTATATGATCGATTTTATTTTGTTGAGCTTCTTCAAGCGTCTTTGTTCCTTCTTTCCAATAAGCACATGAGTATAAACGATGTTTTTTATCAAGAAACATGTCATATAATTTTTCACCACGAGACCCTCCAATATCATAATGGTGTTCAACATTTTTTTTTGATTTTCCAACTAAGTTAAAATTTGTAAAAGTTCTATATGCTTGATAAATTCTTTTTATAATTGCACCTGCTGTAGTTATTTCATTCCGTCCTAGATTTCTTACTAAATCCATTAAAAATTCTTTCATGGTAGCATTTTCAATTATAATTTCCTTTCTCATATAAGCTTCTGGAAACTCTAGTTCAGGATCTAATAAAAGTTTCCAATTAAGATTTTCTTTTAACAGTTTTAAAGTAATGGGATTTTCTTTTTTTGGATTCCCGCAGATATACTTTTGTCCTTTTGAATCAACCAGAATTATTCCGCCCTCTTTAAATATTTTTGAAAATATTCTTGCTAATATCATTTAAGCAGCCAGATTGTCCTCTAAATTAAATTTTAACTCATTTAGTTTTGCATTTAAATCCTTTTTTTTTTCATCAGAAAGCAAAACTAAAGGTGGTAAAATATTACTAAATTTTTTATTTCTATCAGATAAAAAACTATGTAATGCAGAGATGAGATTATATTGATCAAAAGTTTCTCTTACTTTTATCAATTGTTCATTCTTGGATTGATTTTTTTTATTTTCAAAATCGTCAAATACTTTTCTTGCCAAAGAATGGGTTACATTTGTTACTGCTGATATGCATCCAGAACAACCAAGCTCTAATCCTTTAAGCAACTTAGCTTCTGAACCTGGAAACATTAAGAAGTTTGGCAGTTTTAAAGTTTCGAACAAATTATAACTCGAGTCTTTGCATCCAATAATGTTTTCTGGGAATGCTTTAACAAGTTTAGTGACTGCTTCAGTTGAAAACTTATAGCCACTTAATTTTTCAAAGTTATATAAAATAATTTTTGCTTTAGGAGTTGAGGCTAATATTTTCTTATAAAATTCAAAAACTCCTTCATCGGTATTACCCTTGTAATATGCTGGAGGCATGATTAAAAATTCTCTAAAATCATACTCCATAGCATATTTTATTAAATCAATATTATCGTTTAAAGAATTGCACCCTGTACCTAAAAAGAATTGTTTTCTCAATTTATGGTTAGCTATTTTCGCAATAAATTCTTTTTTTTCATTAATTGAAATTAATTGACTTTGACCTGTTGAGCCAAAAAAGAAAACTCCATGAAGTCCACTACGTATTGCGCTTTCGGCATGTAGGATCGTTTCATTAATATTTAGTGATCCATTTTCATTTAGAACACTTAGGCTTGCAGCGTATATTCCTTTTTTGATCATAATCTTACCTAATTTTTTTTATCTAAGTTATATTAATAAAATTAAAAATGAAAGTTTTAGTCATTCAACCAAAAATTGGTATGGGAGATATGGTAATTTATTTACCTTATATCCATGCCATTTCAAAAAAATATCAAACTCCAGTATCTATATTAGTCAAACAAAATTCACGTGCCCATGAGCTGTTAACTGAAGATAAGTACATTGATGAGATTATTACTTTAGATCGGTCATATAATAATACTGGTTCTCACGATGGTATGTCAGGTTTTTTTAAACTAAGTAGCGAACTTAAATCTAAAAATTTTGATAAAGTTTTTATTTTCAATAGCTCACTTAGGTACTTTTTGATTTCAAAAATTGCAGGCATCAAAAAGATTTCGCAATACCCTCTTTTTAGAAAAAAAGATAATATAGTTACATCTGCAAAAATTTTCACTGAATATGAAATTGATACCGTCGTATCTACACAGCCTTTTTTAAACATCGCTGAAGAAAAAATAAAAAAAGCTAAGTCAAATTTTTCAAAAGATTTTAAACATATCTGTATTGGTATATCTGCTAGCGGACCTACAAAACGTTGGAATATTAAAAATTATATTAAAATTTGCGAGAAAATAAATGAAGAAATCCCTTCAAAATTTTATATAGCGGCAGGTAGTAATGACAAAGACCTTGTTAATGAAATTTTAAATTCTTCAATTGGAAAAAACTGTGCTTCATTTGAAAATTTAAAAATTAGTGAAACTTTACCTGTCATAAAAAACTGTGATCTTTATTTAGGTAATGATACAGGATGGCTACATATAGCTGCTGCACTAAAAATAAAATGTTTGGCATTATTTATGGATAGCCCTGTTCTAGCTTACGGAAAATACTCAAACTTTATTAATGTAATTGTACCTGAGGGCGAAACGGAAGAAACCACTACTCACGACACATTAGGGTCAGAAAAAATATCTTTTGAAAAAGTTTTAAATTCTTCAATAGAATTACTTAAGAAAAATCACTCTTAATAATTTTATCTTTGGCTTCATTAACCAACTGGCTCAGTCTCTCTGTTTTAACTTCACGGTTCATGTCGGGATGAATTTTTTTTTGTAATTGGTTTGCAGCCTTTAAAACATCTTCTTTAGTACAGCCTCTTTTTAGACCTAATAGTTTATAAGCTTCATCATTAGTAACACTTGAGGAACCTTGTGTCTGACTAAATTGCCCCTGCGAAAATCTTCCAGAATTTTTCAAAAACTGAATCAATCTCCAAAGCTGCATCATTTGTAAAACTGTTAAGCCTTTGATTTTTAAGCCGCTTAAAATCACTAATAAAAAAGGAAGTGAAAAAATATATTTACCCGCAAAAGTTAATAGCGCAGCTAAAATAAGTGAAAAATATACTGCAATTTTTTTAATAGTTGTCGCAATTTTCTTTGAACTAGTTCGCGCAAACCAGTTTAAAAAAAGATAAACAATGACAAAGATGATAATTCCTATTAGTAAAGTATTCATATAATTTCCTAATATGATTATACCAAAACTCAAAAAAATTAAGAGTGAGAAAAAATACCACGATATCCTTTTAGAGGATGAATACGCATGGGTGGATCAGCCAAATATTCTTGAAGTATTAAAAGACGCTAATAAACTTGATCCTGAAGTAAAAGACTACATCAGTGCAAATAACAAAATTACTGAAGAATACTTCGGTGATACTAAAGAGCTTCAAAAAAGTTTATTTACCGAGATAAAGTCAAAAATCAAATTAGACGATACATCTCTAAAATATAAAGACAAAAAATATTATTACTGGACTAAAACTGAAGCAAAAGGAAATTACGGGAAAAGAATAAGACAATTAATCGATGGTTCAAAACCCGAGGAAATTTATTTTGATGGAGATTTAGAAAAGAAAAATTACGGCTCAGAATATTTTGGAGTGGGGTCCGTAAGCACATCTCACTGTGATAATTACATGGCTTACTCCTTAGACCTACAGGGCTCTGAATATTATACAATTTACTTAAGAGATTTAAGATCAGGTAAAAATGAAAATGATACTATAGAAAACACAAGTGGAGGGATAACTTGGTCGCTTGATAGTAAAAGTTTTTTCTATTCGAAATTAGATAAATTTCACAGACCTCGCCAAATTTTCAAACATGTTTTAGGGACTTCTATTAATGAAGATAAATTAATTTTTGAAGAGAAAGATGAAACATTCACGTGCGGAATTAGTCTCTCATCGGATGAAAGATATTTCATAATTTCTACTTCAGACCACATTACAACTGAAGAATACTTCTTTCCTTCTGATGCTGAAGATATCAAACCCAAATTATTTCAAACTAGAAAAAAAGATGTGCGATATTCGATAGATGCCTGGAAAGGTTACTTTTATGTGCATACCAATGAAGATGCTAGAGATTATAAAGTTCTAAGATGTAAGACTGATCAAATTCAAAGCTTAGAAGTTTATATACCTGCAAAAAAAGAAACCGTAATAGGTGGTTTAGATTTTTTAGATGAATATATATTAAGAGGTGAAAAGTCAGATGCTATTCCAAAACTTTTTGTACGAAACATAAAAACTAATAAAGAAGAAGAGATTAAAATCTCAGATGAGGCAATAGGTGTTCCGGGCGCCTCATTAATGCAGAGAGATACAAATACTACGAAGATTAGAGTTGGGTGGGAGAGTATGGCAACACCAGGTAGAGTTTACGAGTACGATATAGTCACTAAAGAAAAAAAATTAGTTAAAGAAACTGAAATCCCTTCTGGACACGATCCTAGTAAATATGTTGTTGAGAGAATAAAAGCTAAATCTCATGATGGAAGATTAATACCAATAAGTCTTGTAAGATTAAAAGAAGCAAAACAGGATAGCAAATCAAAAGTTTTATTGTACGCTTATGGTGCTTATAAACACAGCGTATCTCCTGGCTTTAGTGCTTCAAGATTCTGTTTAATAGATAGAGGTATCACTTTTGCAATAGCTCACATCAGAGGAGGAGGCGACTTAGGGGATATCTGGCACCAAGAAGGTAAAAAAAAATTAAAGAGAAACACTTTTTTAGATTATATCGCATGTGCAAATCATCTTATTGATCAAAAGTATACTCACAAGGGTGGGGTTTGTTTTTACGGTGGCAGCGCTGGCGGACTTACTGGTGGCGCAGTAGCAAATATGGCTCCTGACTTATTTTTCTCGATGCTTTTATTAGTTCCTTTCGTAGACACAATGACAACAATGTTAAATGAAAAATTGCCTTTAACACCTGCAGAGTGGGAACTGTGGGGCAATCCTATAAAGAGTAAAGAATACTTTGAGTATATTTTGTCTTACGCTCCCTATAATAACATAGATAAAAAAGATTACCCTGCGATGCTTATAACAACTTCACTGTTTGATAATAGAGTGCTATATTCTGAACCTGTGAAATATATTGCAAAACTTAGAGAAACTAAGACTGATAGTAATACTCAATTGCTAAAGTGTAAAATGAAAGCAGCCGGCCACGGCGGTATGAGTGGAAGAGACAACGCAATAAAAGAATTAGCTGAAGAATATTCTTTTATTTTAAAAACTGCTAAAATTTTAAAGTAATAATCTTGAAAATTTAAAAACACTTACTACATATAAATTGTCGGTCGCCTAATGGGGCTGACAATTAACCTTGCTAACAAAGGAGGATATATGACAAGTAAGGATTTATCGATCTTTAATTCACTTAGACCTTATAGCATCGGATTTGATGACATGTTTGATCAATTCGAGTCTATGTTAGGAAATGGCAGTCTTGCTATGCAAAGCAATTATCCGCCATATAACATCCGAAAAGCAGGCAATGACAAGTACGCTATTGAAGTAGCAGTTGCTGGCTTTAACAAAAACGATGTTGAAGTTGAATATGAAGATAATCTTTTAACTATTAAGACAAAAGACATTAAAAGATCTGAAGAAAAAGGTGGTGATGAAGTTATTCATCGAGGAATCTCGCAAAGATCTTTTGCTAGATCGTTTACAATTGCAGATGATGTGAAAGTAAATGGTGCTGAGCTAAAAGATGGTTTGCTTACAATTTCTTGTGAAAAAATCATACCGGAAATGAAGAAAAAAAGACTTATTGAAATTAAATAAGTTTACCTTACTTGCGGAGCTAAATGCTCCGCAGGTATTAAATATTATCAAAAAAATACTTAGCTAAATTAACACCTGTTAAATCGTAATAAGTTTTCAAACCTGTGGGACTTGTAACATTTATATCTCCAATAAGTTTACCTTGAATAAAGTCTATGCCTGCAAAATAAATATTTTGTTTTTTTAATTCGGTAGCTACGATCTTACTTATCTTCATTTCATTCTGACTAATCTCTATTTTTTTTGCGGATGCTCCCTTGCTCATATTTGAGAGTATACTGCCTTTTTTTGGAAGCCTTGAAATAGCTCCTTTTATTTTTCCATTAATTATAAATACTCTTTTATCTCCTTTTGAGATCTGAGGAATAAACTTTTGAAACATTAAATGGTGATGTTTTTTTATAAATTTATTTATTAATGATTTATTAAATTTAGTTATTAGTTTTACGTCATTACCACTGTAACTTTCGATTGGCTTCATCACTATTTTTTTATTCTTTTTTAAAAAAGATTTAATTTCATTTAAATTTTCACTGATTAAAGTCTGGGGCATAAACTTTGTTAATCTTAGAGAAAAGAGTTTTTCAGGCACTTCTCTTAGAGCTTTTGGGTGATTGATAATTATTACTTTTTTTGAGATATGCTCCAAAATAAATGTCGTATTAATATATTGTTGGTTAAAAGGAGGTTCGCTACGTATTAATATCAAATTAGCTTGTAAAAGATTTAAAACTGTTTTGCTAAGTACTTTTACTGGGTTCTTTGAATTGTCTAAGAATTTTACTTTTGAGCATAAAGCTGTCACTTTGCCGTTAATAAAGCTTAGATCTTTGGGTTCATAATAATAGATTTGATAACTTCTTCTTTGAGCTTCTAAGCCTAAGAAAAAAGAGGTATCAGTTTTAATGTTTATCTTTTTTAAACTAGAACCCTGAATAATTAAAATTTTCTTTTTCATTTTTAAAAAAATCTAAGTTGTTAGTCTTCTTATATTGATCTAATAAAAGCTGCGCTCTATTCTTTTTATTCTTAATTACATTTTCAACATGATTTAAATAAACTGTTTCATCGTTTCCTTTAGAATTAATCTGCTTTCTTTCTACTAAACCTCTTTTAGCAATATCAAAAAATATATTTCCCCACTCATGTAATTTTTTACCTTCAAGTTCTGTTTCGAGACCTTTTTTAGGAGACTCTAAATATGCATTTATTACATTTTCTTTTTTCCATTTGATTGCTATCTCGAAAGCTTCATCAAGCCCTTTATAAAATATGCCGGTAAAAAAAGCTGGACCATCGCATAGACACTCCCAATCACAAGCATCTAAAGATCTTACTTCAATAAATTGTTTTAATCTTACTTCTGTAAATATAGTTGCAAGATGAGTTTCAAAATCTTTTAAGCTTGCTTCATCTTTAAGATTTGAAAAGTTTCCTAAAATAAAATCTTTAAAAGGTTGCCCGTTAGGTTCAATATAATTTTTGCCTCTTATTGCAAATAAAATTGGATATTCAATCACATGATCAAAATATTTTTCAAAGTTTATTTTTTCAAAAGCTATAGACATTAATCCTCCTCGAGAAGTATTTTGCCAAACTTTATTTCTATATGAGTAATATCCAACTGGTTTGCCTGACTCAAAAGGTGAATTTGAATACAAGGCTATTGTTAAAGGTGTTAAATAATTTCCTAATCTAAAAATCTTTTCAAAGTTTTCTTCTGAAGTGTAATCATAATTAATTTGTATGCCACAAGTTCTATACATCATTTCTAAACTCTGCTTGCCTCCCTTTGGCATTTCTTTGGTCATTATTTTATATCTACTTTTTGAACTCTTAGGAATATCTGGCAAATTATTAAAAGGGTCGAAACCAATTGATACAGTATTAATATTTAATCCTTTGCTTGCCGTTTCTATTTCTTTTAAGAATTTTGAACTCTCGCTACAAACTTGGTGAATATTTTCTAATGGCGCACCAGACAATTCACATTGTAATCCTGGCTCTGTAGTGATTTGTTGATTGTCTCTCTGCATTCCAATAATATTTTCTTTTTCATAAAGAGGTTCCCAGCCATTAACTTTTAAATTTTCAAAAAGTTTTTCTAAAGTCCCATAAGAAATCCTTTTCTTGTTTTCTCCTTCGAACAAGAACCTTTCGTGTTCAACACCTATCTTAAGATTGTTTTGACTTTTAATTCCTTTAGAAAAATACTCTATAAATTGAGATTTTTTTTTTTTGTCCATGCTTTAAAAACAGTTTTTACTGCTAAAGCCTACTACCATATTTTTAGGATTTATCTCAAATTTTCTTTCACATTTAATCTTATATTTCTCAGTTATATAAACATAGATCCTATTTCTTGTTTTTAAAAATTCTACTTTATCTGGCTGTCCAAAAAAACTTTTAAGATCTCTCTCTGGTTTGTTTAACCAATTGCTTAGTTCTTTTTTTTCTTGCTCAGTAGTTTCATCTATTTTTGTTGTTACAGTTTGGCAAGCACTGAGAAAAAGTGTGAAAAAAATAAACAAAGATAATTTTTTTAATTTCATTTTGAGAAGTTATTTTACACCTAAAACTTATAAACAGAAATATTGAGTATAGGTTGTAAAATTACTCAAAATTCCAAATAAATAAAGATTTTAAAATAGATATGGAGTATTCAGCATTAACGGGAGGTTTTTAGATGTTAAATAAATATTTTGAGTATAGAAAACACAAAACTAATTTTAGAACTGAAGTAATCGCTGGCGTAACGACTTTTCTTACGATGGCATACATTATGTTCTTAAATCCTTTTATTCTTTCTGGTGAATTTGCTGGAACGGAAAAAGGTTTCTTTGATTTTGGTGCGGTATTCACTGCAACAATTTTAGCAAGTGCTTTAGCGTGCTTTATAATGGCGTTCAGGGGGCGTACTTGGCCCGTGGGCTTGGCGCCTGGCATGGGTATAAATGCATTCGTTGCATACGGTGTCGTTGCTGGACAAGGTTATACACCTCAGGCAGCTTTAGGAGCTGTACTTGTAGCTGGTGTAATCTTCTTAGCAATATCACTAACGCCAATAAGAGCTTGGCTTATTAATTCAATTCCAAAAAGTTTAAAACTTGGAATTGGTGCAGGTATCGGATTATTTTTGGCAATCATTGGTTTAGAAATAATGGGAATTACCGCTGATCATCCTGTAACTTTGGTTACTTTAGGTGATATTAAAAATCCTCTAGTGCTTTTAGCATGTGCAACTTTTGTATTCATGATCGTTTTAGAGAAAATGAAAGTTAGAGGAAATATTATAATTGGTATTTTGCTCTTTAGTATCATTGCTTGGGTATCTGGTTTAGCTAAATTTAATGGAGTAGTAGGATCAATTCCTCCAATGACTTATTTGTTTGAGTTTGATCTTAAAGCTGCATTCTCAGCTGGTATGGCTTCAATTATTTTTACTTTACTATTTATCGACTTTTTCGACACAGCAGGAACACTTACTTCTGTTGCTAACGTTGCGGGCAAAGTTGATAGAAAAGGTAAAGTGCAAGATATTGATAAAGCAATGTTATCAGACAGTGTTGGAACAGTAGCAGGTGCTATGATGGGTACAACAACTGTAACAAGTTATGTTGAGTCTGGAGCTGGTGTAAAAGCAGGTGGAAGAACAGGAATGACTTCATTAGTCATTGGTGTTTTATTCTTAGCTTGTTTATTTTTTGCACCTTTAGCAACTAGTTTGCCTAAAGAAATAGATGGAGCTGCTTTACTTTATGTTTCAATTTTATTCGTAAGAAATATTACTGACATAGAGTGGAATGATATAGCGGAGTCAGGTCCTGCTGTACTTGCTATGTTGGTAATGCCACTTACATACTCTATCTCAAACGGGATTGCTTTGGCTTTCATCGCTTATGCATTAATAAGAATTTTTACTGGTAAGTTTGGTAAAACTTCTCCTGCAATTTGGGTTATTGCAGCAGCTAGTGTTTTAAGCTTTTACGTCGCTTAACGATTTTAGGGCCGGTTCAAACTGGCCCTTTAACTTCCTTGATGTTTTTTTATTAAATCTTCTACACGAATTTCTTCGTAATGTTCGAACGGCTGAACTATCCACGGATTGCTATCTAGTTTTTGAGCGCAAAAATCTGGTTCAAAGGTTGAGTCTTTTTTCTTCCAAAGAACAGCTGTTTTAATTTCCTTTATATTTCCTTTTAGTGCTGGGTATTTCTTTAACCAATCAATGCTTTTATTTAGTGTAACTCCCGTATCTGATAAATCATCACAAAGAAGTAAGTTTCCCTTCATTTCTTGCACGGTTGAACTCATTTCTCTTGAAAAAACTAATTCACCTTGCTGGTCTTCTGTGCCTTCACCAGAATAAGACTCTACAGCCAGATAGGCACACTTAAGTTTAAATACTCTGCTTAATACATCTATAATGGGGGCTCCACCTCTCATTATTCCAATAAGCATGTCAGGTTTAAATCCGCTTTGATGAATTTGTATTGCTAATTTTTCTACGATTAGATTATACTCTTTCCAATCAATGATAAGTTTATCTGCCATGAAAAAAGTTAATTTATTTTGTAGGAGTTGTAAATGAAAGGTTATGTAGTTTGTGTTTATAAAAGTATAACAAATGAGGATAAACTTAAAGAATACGCTGTTAAAGCTAGAGCTGCAGTTGAAAAATATAAAGGCAAGTTTTTAATAAGAGGTGGAAAAACAACTACCAATGAGGGTGAGGCGTCGCCTAGAACAGTAGTAATAGAATTTCCAACTTATGAAGAAGCTAATTTATTTTATAACTCGAATGAATATCAAGAAGCTCACAATATCTTAAAAGGACATGCAGTTAGACACCACCAAACTTTAGAGGGTGCTTAATACTGTATTGGCTCGTTATCTATTGATCTCCACAAATACCAAGTAGCTACAGAGCAATAAGGTGTGAATTTTTTATATAATTTATCCAAGAAACTTTTAGGCGGAAAATATTTCTTATTATAATTATTTGATACAGCTCTTAATAAACCTATATCCTGTAAAGGCCATATATTAGATCTGTTTAAAGTGAATAAAAGTATCATTTCAGCAGACCATCTCCCTATTTGTCTCAAATTAGAGAGGTATTCAATTGCTTCCTCGTCTGTCATATTTTTAATCAAACTCGGTTTAAAACTTTTATCTAAAGTTTTTTTAGCTAAATCTTTTATTCCTTTAACTTTTTGTTTGCTTAAGCCGCAGCTTTTTAAGCTATTAAAAGATAATTTATTAACTGTTCTAGCATTAATTTTATTTTTACATTTTTTTTTAAATCTTGAAAAAACTGAGTTTGCAGCCGCAACACTAATTTGTTGACCAATAATACTTTTACATAATGAGAAAAAAACATCATTACGTGTCATAAGACTTCCATCTTTATAATTGCTAATGAGTTTTTTCATCACTTTATCTTTTTTTGATAAAATTCTCTTGGCTCTGGACCAATACTTAGGGGGCTTACTCATGTTCTAGGAACAATTATTTGTTTCTTCAATTTATTTTCTCTCATAAAGATTATTAAAGAACTTGCGATGACTAAAGATGCTCCAAGTAAAGTTAAAATTTTTGGTACTTCGCTCCAAATGAAATACCCAAATATAATTGCAAAAACTAAACTCAAATATTTAATCGGGGTAACTAGTGATGCTTCTGCTAATCTATAACTTTGAGTTAATAACAAATTAGCAATACTTCCACATAAACCAAGAATAAAAAATAAAACAAAATCTATAAATGTCGGCATTATCCAATCAGTAAAGAAAATTGTTATTAAACCCAAAAGAGTACAAAGTAATGTGAAATAAAATGCGATTGTATAATTTGCTTCTGTTTTAGATAAAGATCTTACGCTTATAGCTACACAAGCAAAAAATATACAAAACACAATTGGTGTAATGTAATAATAATTCACATCTGTGAATGCAGGTTGAACAATTAATAACATTCCAAGAAATCCTAGAAATACAGCTGACCATCTTTTTATTCCAACCCTTTCAGATAAAAAGAAAATTGACGCAATAGTAACGAATATTGGACCGCCAAACGTTAATGAAACCACATCAGCTAGTGGTAATTCTCTTAATCCCAAAAAAAGAGCAATGATCGCTAAGGCTCCACTTATAGCTCTAAAAGCATGTAAACCTGGTCGTGAAGTTTTATAAAAAGAAAATATTTTATCTTTTGGAATGATGAAAAATATTGGAATAAATCCAATGAAAAATCTTAAGAAAAGTACTTGGCCGACTGGATAGTAGTCTAACCATTTTACGCAGATATCCATGATAGAAAAGCAGATTACACTTCCTACCATGTACAATACGCCTATTTGATTTTGTGTTAACAATTTACTATCCTTTCTTATTCAAAATATATTAAATAACTTATGCAGAAATGTACACTTGCACTTGGCTGTTTTTGGAAACCTGAGGAAAACTTTAAAAATAAACTCGGTATATTACATACTGAAGTAGGTTACGCCGGAGGTGGTAATTCTAAAACAACCTACGAAGAAGTATGTACTGGAAGCACTGGACATGCTGAAGTTGTAAGGCTTACTTTTGATGAAAATAAAATTTCTTTTAAAAAGATATTAGATCTATTTTTTAAAATGCATGATCCGACGCAAAAAGACATGCAATTTCCAGATATAGGAACTCAATATAGAAGTGAAATTTTTTATGAAAATGAAAAGCAAAAGCAGGAGGCCTCGGAGGTTTTAGATGAGTTTAATAAAAAATTAGATGGTAAAATTCAGACTAATATTTCAAAAATTAAAAACTATTGTAAAGCTGAAGAGTATCACCAAAAATATATCGAAAAAAATAGATAATGAATCAACTAGTTTCAACAGAATGGTTAGGTAAAAATTTAGAAAAAGTAAAAATTTTAGATGCTAGTTGGCATCTTCCTAATGCTAATAGAAATCCTTATGATGAATATAAAGCAGAACATATTATTAATTCTATATTTTTTGATATAGATAAAAATTCAAATCAAAAGACTAATCTTCCACACATGCTTCCGTCTAAAGAAGATTGGGAAATTATTGTATCTAATTTAGGGATATCTAATTCAGATCATGTAATTGTTTATGACAACTCAGATGTTTTCAGTTCTTGTAGGGTTTGGTACACTTTTTTGTATTTTGGCCATGACCCAAAACTTATCTCAGTATTAGATGGAGGTTTTAAAAAATGGACAAATGAAAAACGTCCCGCTACTAAAGAGATAGTAAGCGCTGATAGATCTAAATACATTGCAGTTGAAAATACATCTCTTGTAGTAAATAAAGATGAAATAAATAAAAATATTACTAATAATAAATTTCAATTACTAGACGCCAGAGGAGAACAAAGATTTTTAGGCTTACAGCCTGAGCCTCGAAAAGAACTCAAAAGCGGAAACATTAAAGGATCAATTAACCTACCTTTTCAAAAACTTTTAAGAGAAGATAGAACTTTAAAAAAAAAAGAGGACTTAATTGAGATTTTCAAATCAAAAAGAATATCAATTGAAAAAGAAATGGCTTTTACATGTGGTTCTGGAGTTACAGCATGCATTTTAGGTCTAGCTAATTCTATTATAAGTGGTAAAAAGCCTGTTATCTATGACGGCTCATGGGCAGAATACGGGTTGGATTAAAACATATGCAAACTTCATCAAAAATTAAAATTTTTCTAATATTTTTTTTTATAGCTATTTTTGCGATTATAACAGCTAGGCACTTCATAGGTCTGCACTTTAAAAAAAAATTTAGCGTGAGACCGGCTCCAGGTGTAATCGTTTCTACAGTTGAAAAATCACTTTTTTATAAAAGCATAGAAACATTTGGTACTGCAATTGCTCAGAACTCGAAAGCCTATAGAGTTCAAGCAAGTAATATCAATGGAAAGCTAAATCTGGAAAATAGATTCGTAAAAAAAGGAGAAAAAATACTTTCATTAAAAGATGGGGGAAGCTTAATAGCAGATTTTGCTGGCAAGGTAGGGAAGAGGGAAATAGCTCAAGGTGTCTTAGGTTCAGAAAGTTTAATTATTACACTTGATGATCTTAAGAAAATTGTAATAGATATTAAAGTACCTGAAAATTATGTAGGTGTTCTTAAAACAGGGCTTAAAGCTGAGGTTACTAGTTCTGCTTATAAAAAAGTTTTTAAAGGTAAAATAAAAATTATTACATCAGCCAAATAAATGTTTTTAACTGACCTTTCCATCAAAAGACCTGTTGTAGCCTCAGTAATGAGTTTGGTCTTAGTTATATTTGGTTTAGTTACTTTTCAAGAGATACCAACAGACGAATTACCTGATGTGCAGCCACCAGTTGTTACAATTCAAACTGAATATAGAGGCGCTTCAGCTGAAATAGTTGACAC
>VMHT01063869.1_pt1 | contig 19984 bp, 16 predicted proteins | sample 4693611 | NCBI WGS metagenome assembly VMHT01 (sample SAMN12280063, study PRJNA550983) | marine metagenome | isolation source: seawater sampled from same location over 5 years 0.02-0.2 micron viral filtrate | place: USA: collected off the coast of southern California halfway between the port... ...
ATTGGTTATTTTGTATATGAATCCGATAGTACCTTCTGGCATATCTGATATCTCTGTTATACATTTTCCTTTATATGTCCATCCCATAGTTAAAAATCTTGAAATCATTATAATACCTCTCTCGTACCCAATCCTTCATCCACTCTTTTTCATAAAAAAATTTGTAATAATTTTCTTGTTTTAAATTTGGATGTTTTTCGTAAATAGAATTCTTATTTAAATGAGGAATTTTTTTATTTATTTCTAGTTTATTAAATAATACAGAAGTATCATGTTGTAGTGTTTCATACTTTCCGAGAAAAGATAATTGAACGTCTTTAGTTCCTGAATCTAAAAAGTAGTTTTGAGGAAGCATCCACAATTCATTTACGTTAGTAGTTTTTAAGAAATCTCCAAAAGATATTTCTTCATTATACTTTCTCTTATTATGAAAGTAGGCCGAAACAGTTCTTGTAAAAGGATTCCTTACAAATGCAAATGTAAAGTAATCTTTTAAATGAGAAATATACCTAATGGTTTCGTGGCTAACTAAATTTTTCGTGCTTGGGTACTGGTTAAGTACATAACTAATAGATGTGCCAGCTGTTTTAGGTACATGAATAAATGCCCATTTATTTTGGTGATTTACAAGTAAAGACAAGATGTTTCGTATTAACGAGATACTGAATCTGAGTATTTTTTCTCGTTTAATTTTCCACCTCTAGCTTTAGCTAGATTTTCTTCATTTCTCAAATCTTTTCCACCATCAAGTTCGATAGGTGTTTTATCCTTATCTTTTCCTTGAGGATATTTTGCGAATTCTGATTTGTTGTATAGTTCTTCTATTGATGCCATAATTAGTATCTCCTTTGTATTATATAAATATAGATTAAGTATCGAAACGAACAATAAAGTTCATATCATAGTCTGGTAAATTCTTTATTGGTGTTGGTAGTTTTGCAACTGCAACCATATCACCAGCATCATCATATAATCCAATAGTACTTATGTAAGTTGTTATATAAGAACCTGTTGGGTCAATTGATGCTGAATCATAGTAATCATTCCAAGACCCACTAACACTAGTATCATATGAGCCTGAAAAAAATGGTGTTCTTTTTATATCATCCACTAATTTAATTTTTCGTACACCTGCTGGAAAAGCATTTCTTCTTTTAGTGATTGGATGATTTATTACTTTTCCTACTTTTACATCAACTGCAGATGGATTTTGTGAATAATTAAATTCACCAGCTTTTGATGTAACTAATATTTCGTTTTCATATATGGTTTTAGTACTTCTAAAACTCATTTCATATTGAGTCATCGAAGGTATATTGTTAAAAACAACAAGTCCATCTCCATAGAAAATATTTCCATATTTTTGTATATCAATTTGAATGCCATCAAAATCTAACTCAACAGGAAATGTTATTTGACCGGTTTCCAAATTTATTTGAGTTACAACAACCGAATCGGTATCAGTACCAAATGTTAGAATAGCTATTCCTGTTTCTAAATCAATTGAAGTAATTGTTCCAACGAATACATCTCCTTCATTATCTGTTATTGTTATAGTAGAAAGTTCTAAATTAATATCAGTAATTCCATATAACGGAACATTAGATACTATATTACTTTTTCCATCATCTGAATATATAACTCCAGTATCTTTATCAGTAAAGAGTAAACTTTGTTTTTTTATACCCTCACCATACTTTGATTGAGGTAAACTTACTATTTGTAATGAACCACTCTCTCTTCTTTCAGTAGCTATATTAGCAAAGTTATCTATTGAACCAAATATTGTAAATGGATTTGCGTTTTGATTATAATATTTAGATTTTATGGATTTGAAGAGGGTATGTGTGTAAATACCATTCTGTGTATTAAATGAAGCTGTATCAAAAAATCCTGATTCGTCTGAAGCAGATATTATTGGATAACTATCATTATCTACCGTCCATTCCTTGTAAACCTGAAATGGTCTTTTTGTTACACTTGCTTTAGGTATATTCTTTAACATATATAGCTTTTCTCCTCTATATAAATATGTGGAAACAAAAAACCCCACCGAAGTGGGGCTGTTTATAGATTAAGTTCTATTAGAAATCAAGTTTTACTTTGATTAAGATTTCCTTATCAAATGATTTAGCAACTGGTTGAGATGTTTTAGCCACTGCAATCATTTCGTTTGCATCGTTAAATAAACCAACAGTTGTAATAAATGTTCTAGGGTCTTTTTCAAAAGAAGGTTCTGTAAAACTTCCATCTGTTAAATTTGAAAAAGTTGGATTGTTAGAGAAGTTAAATTCTCTATTTGTTGCTCTTATAAAGTAATGTGAAGTAGAAACATTTTCTGTTCTTCTTGCTTCAAAATCTCCACCACCTGCGATAGCATTATGTAGTAAGAATTGATTTTTACCTTCATAAGCAACACCACTATAAAGTGATGAACCATCAACAGATGCACTATTTGCTGATGTTCCTATTAAGTTATGAAGTGCTACAGGGTTAAGAATTACTAAACCTTGGTCAGGATAAAATAATCCAAATCCTTGTCCGTTTGAAGCAGTTAATGAGTTAACTGTTGCTTCTGATTCAGTTCCTAAGTTTAATGAACCACTACACACATTAAATACTCTACCAGCTTTACCAACTGTATCTGAGAATTTCTTTCCACTATCATCAATCAACGTAGAGATTCCATTAGAACCACTAATCTTCAATGACCAGTTTCCTGCATCCATTTTCTCTTTGTATCTGGCACGTGATACATTGATTACATAGATATCATCGGAATCATGTGTTCCAGCTTCAGAAGATGAATAGAAAGTAAACTTAGAATCATCTTGGTCTAATAATATAGATTTATACTGAGCATATGTTGCTTTTGTTGCTAATGTAGAAGAATCTGAGTTAGAAAGTGATACAGAACCACTAGCCAATCTATGACCATATGAAACAGCATATTGTACAGCTGAAGTTGAATCAGTTGCTGGGTCTGTATTATATACATTTAGGTAGTAGTTTGAACTAGCTGCTGTTGCCTGTGTAGATGATGTAAAGAAAGTTGATAAACTTCCAGTATCTCCACTCCACAATCCAGTAGTTACAACTTCAACCTTACCTGTAATTTGGTCGAATTCTCCAAATCTTTTGTAGATGCCTCTGGCGATTCCTCCACCAGTTGCTCCTAACTTATCACCACCAGTTAAATACTGATTGATAATTTTTGCTAAATCTTCAGAAGCTATGTTACCAGTTGCACTAGATAAATAATTACCCAATTCGGTGGTTAAATTACTTCCTGCTTGTCCGTCTATTTGTGCCATTTTTTATTTATCCTATGTTTTATGTTGGTTGTATATAAGTTACTGTTACTGGAATAGTTTGTGAACCTCCTGTTTCGTTACCATATACAGTTATCGTTGTTGAAATATTTGATGTAATTTGTGGATTTGGTATAAATACAAAATCTTGTCCTGTTTCAATAGCTGCAGTTGTTGTAATCTCTTCTCCTAAGAAAGATGGAACAGCTGCTCTTCTAGCTCCTCTACCTACAATAGTACCTGCATTCTTATTAGAAAGAATAATAGTATATCCAGACCTTAAATTACCACTTGGTGAAGTAGTTGGTGATAACTGTACTTTACCTGAGTTTTGGTTTACACTTATTGAAGGGATACCAAACTCTACTTTAGGAATTCTTGTAGTATTCTTTGGTAAAGTTACCAATTTATATCTCAATACTTGAGTTTCATCTGGTGAAGCTTCAGTAATTGGAATAGCTTTGATAGCGGCATCATAATATGCACTTCCTTTTGGATGTGCTGGTTCGTAAAGGGTATAATCTATTTCATCATCACCCAAAGCGAACTTTGTGATGTTTAAACCATCACCAGCTGCTAACTTCTCTCTACCCTTCTTTGTAAGAATTGCATCTACTGTGATTTCTGTGTTATCTAAATAAGCCATAATTTAAATTCCTTGTTAATGTTATTCAATATATAAATATAAGCATTTCGTAAAATTAAATAATTAAATCAATTTTATAAAATTAATCAACCTCCAATATAGGTTCTCCACTACCTCTTCCTGTATCAGAAACTCTAAGAGTATTCGGATTAGTACTAAATGTTTGAATAGGTGATGTTCCATCTAAAGTAGTTGATGCTGTTTGTTTTGAGCCTTTAAAGAACGAATTCTCCATACCACTTGTCAAATCCCCAGTGTTTCTATAATGTGATGGGAAGTATCCATTTAGTGGAGTAGCTGAAACTATATTAGTTCCACTTGGTGCTGATGTTTCATTTCCATCTGAACCAGTGAATGGTAATATAGTAACTTTGTTTTTATAAAAAGTTTGAGATACAAATTCTCTTCCTCTTGAAGAATCATTTGAATCTATATTTTGAGGTATATCTTGTGTATAAGATTCCTTTACTAAAAATACTTTTACTCTTTCTTGTACTATGTTATTATTTTTATCCAACTTAGTTCGTACAGAATTACCATTATCTGCATACAAACCAACTCCCATTATAGAAATAGAATCAGGGTCACTTCCTACTTGTTCAAAAGCACCTGCTTTATATGAACCTTCTAAGGCTCCTGTAAATTCACAATCAATAGAAAGTTCTAATCCAGAAGCTTCACCAATTAAATTTAATTTAGTATCGGTATCAATTCTACCTACATATCCAATATTACTACCTATTAGTTGTGTACTTTCTTGATTATCTATATTAGCTTCAAATCTTGCACTTTCACCAGTTAGTATAGTATCATTGGATGCTGTTAAGATTCCAAGATATTGGTCATTAGTTGAGTTTACTCCCAACTCAACATTTATTTTAGATTCATAATCTTTCTTAAATGCAGTTGATGGTTTCCATTTTGTTTTACTTCTTTCCAACATATGTGGTTGGATTAACAATCCACTTGAAACTTTAGCTCTTGCTGGAACTAATGATTCTAATACATCAAATAATGATTTATCAATATATCTTACAAGTTGAATGTATTCGTAAATATTTAAAGAATATCTATCAAAATAATAATTTCTTAAAGTTTTTAGTTCACCATATTCATCAGAAAACTCATCAGATGGGTCACCTATATAATTATCAACATTAAACCCACCAAGAGATTTTATTATATCCATGTTAATCTCTTTAACAGGTGAGAAAAACAATCCTAGTTTATCAGAATCAAGAGGAGCATTATCAAATGATTTTTTAGTTGCTCTAGTTCTATATGATAATTCAGTTATTTTTTCTTGGGTTTCAAATCGTATTTTATTACCCAATCCATTACCAGTAGATGGTACATCTGCAGTTACAGTTCTATCATACGATGTGTAATTATATGGATATGAAATAATAGATTCAAAATTTGTTGCTTCTGAACCTGTACAATATGTTGTTATCAATGCAACATTTTTAATATCAGTATCAAGTCCTCTGTTCTTAGGATATTCGAAATCATGTCTTAAAATCAAATCAGTAGTTGATGCTGATATATGATTACCATCTATAGCATCAGGTAATAAAGTGTGATTATCTATTCTTGATTCAGATAAAGGAGTTCTCCATAATCGAACTTCATCAATTGATGCTGTTAAAGTACTTCCACCAATTTTTAATTCACTACCACTAGTCCATCCACTTATACCAGGAACAATTAAACTTGAACTTACATTTGTTCGTAATCTTTCATTAAATCCTTCTTTAGCATAAACAGTAAATACATCATTTCCACCAGTAGATTCTTTTTGAACAACTATCTGAGAATATTCTTCATTATAGAAAGAGCCACTATCAGTTGATGATGTGTATAAATTTCCACTACCACTTACTCTAAGTTCAACATAAGCAAGAGAGCCAGTATCTTTGATTAAATGAAGTGACCACTCAGAACCACTAATAAGTTCTTGGTCTTGTCTTTGGTCTGTATTTACTCTTAATTCAATACAATTTGGATAATCTGTACTATGTGTATTTGAAAATTGTTTCCATGGTACATCAATCGATGAAGAACCACTTATGTTTATAGATGCCGTTCTATCTTCAAATGTAAATTTAGTTGTACCACTTTGTGTTGGGTCTTTAGGACCACCAAATTCCATTACAGTTAATAATGAAGCAGGAATACCATAACAACTTAATGCTGCTGATATTGCTCTTTTTGTACCTTTATGTTTATTTAGATATGGTAAGTTATTTAATAATCTCCTCCAAACTTCATTCTGTCTATCTTTACCACTCATTGATGATACCTCAGTACCATCCGAATGTTTACCAAATGCATATTCCCAAAGGAATTGAGATTTAACTCCCATATCAGCATTCCAACCAAGAGATTCCAACATATGATAAACTAAATCATTTGCAATACCAATATCTTTTCTGTGTTCAAGTTTTTTAGTTTTTTCTAAACCTCTAATATGAGCCCAAATAGTATCAAAGTGTTGACCTACCATATCAAAGAATAAAATAAACTCAGAATTACTTACATCATCCATTACATGAGCTGGTAAGTTTGATGATAAACGTGAGGTATTGTTTGAGTCAAATTCTTGAGCAGAATAAACAATTCCATTGAACCATTGAGTTACAGTAGAATCAGTTGAAGATGATAATTCATTCAACCCAGCACCTGGATAAGTATCTCCACTTAAAGATGATGAAGTATATAAGAATTTTTCAAATGCATCAAAACCATTTTTAACTTCAGTACTTTTTAGTAATTGTTTATTAGCCTCATTTAATACAGAAACAGAACCAGTCCATTCGGTTGTTCCACTTCCAGATGTTAATAAAGTATATTTGTTATCATAAGCTTCTACAAGTTGTACTTTATAGAAAAAGTTTCTAACTCTTTCTTCAGCTGATGAATGTCTAATAAATTCTGGCCAATTATATTCGGTTATACCTGATTTCTCAAGATATCCACCCGTACCACTTTCTTTAACAACAGATGATTGAGTTATAAACTCTATATCTAAGTTATTTAAAGATAGATTACTTGCTGATACAAATTCGTTGATAATATCAGTAGAGGTAGCTGAACCACTTGATACCAAATCATCTAATATTTGATACCCAATATCATCATTTACTTCTAAATCAAAATTTGGTAATAGAGGAGTACATGCATTGATAACATCATCAACAATAACGATTTGGTCAATTAATGGTACAGATTGTAGTTTAGAAATCCAAACCTTATCGTTTGGTGATAATGTTCTTGGAAGAGGTTCGTATAATTTTAATACGATAGATTTTTCAACATTTTTTCTAATTCTTCTATTTGTTTCGCTATCAATAAATTCATCAGATAAAGTGGTATCATCAATACCCCATGTACCTATAAGTTTATTATCAGCATCACCAAGATGTAAGTAGTGAGTTAGGAATGGTGAAGTAAATTCATCAAATCCTCTTCTATCCAATTGTTTTGCAAATACTTTTCTAACATCACTTATAACGTTAGCTCTTCTTAATTTTAAATCTCCCTTATCAAACGTAATTGTAATTCGTTCTTTTTTACCATCAGTTACAACATCACCTTCTGTATTGTAAGGTACAAGTATAAGTTTTAAAGCTGTTATATCTCTATTCTCATCTAAGTTGCCACGAGATTTTTTAATAATATCTCTAACATTAAATTGAGCACTACCAGCATTTGAATATTTTCCTAAGTATGTTTCATTACTTACCTTACCAGCATATATGTAAACATAGTTTGTGTTGATAGATTGCCAAGATATATTAAAGGGTACATTGAATCCTGTAAAATCTTTCCCTTTAATATTCTGAGGATAGTTGATATGTGTGATATCTGGACCAGGTATGTATGCTTTACTATTAACAGTAATAACAACCTTTTCTAAATCACCACTTCCACCTCTCTTAGAAACTGGTTGGAAATAAGCAGTGTATTGTCCTAATCCTGCATCAAAATCTTGTTGAGTCAAAGTTACAGTACCACTAGTTGGCAATGTTCTTTTTGTTTTACCTAAACTATATACAACAGAATCCGAGTATCTTGATGTGTAGTTTAATTTTATTGGTTGAGGGTTTGATATATTAAATACAGCTGAATCAATATCTACTTTTAATGTAGGAGTGGTAGCCTCTATTTTAATTTCATTCTTTTCAGCAACTACTACAATATCATTTTGACCTGGTAATAAATCAAATCTATTATTTGTTCCTTTTTTTCTATTAGTTCCTGCAGTTGATTTTAAATCATAGACAACCTCATATGTAAAATCATTTACATTACCTTTACCAAAAAACTCTATATAAGGTGTTGGGTCTGTTTCTTGTTTATCTAATTCAAAAACTACAATATCATCATCATCTAGTACAAATCCTGTTTGTCCAAAGTTAGTTCTCCAAGCTATAGAATTATCACTAGGTACATCACCAATTATTCTTACTTTATAAAATTCAGGTGGTTCGGGGTCTTCTACTGCAATATCTTCTAAATTAAAACCTAAATTAAATGATATTAATTTTGTTTGTATTGCACTTAAGTCTGATAACGTTCTGTTACCTCGTTTTGAAAGATTATCCGATGGACTTTCTACCCACTTACCATCAACCTTTCGTTCTATCTTAAGGTCATAATACTTGGTAGTTAAATTTCCAATTGGAGCAATTAAATCTTTGGTAGGTTTTATATCACCTTTAGTTCCACCAAAAGGTGGTATTGGACTTTCTCCAAGTGATGGTTTACGGATTGGTATAAAATCACTCCTACCGCCACCGCCACCTCTAGGATTCCTACTAGGCAAGAATCTCCCGTCTTCAGCGAAATCATCTTGGAATCTTCCATCGTTATCACCGAACTCATCAAAAAATAAATCATCTGGTCTTCTTCTTGCCATTTATATTATCCTAGTTTAACTCTTATTAAAACATATTAAAATTTTGTCTATCTCTATCTGAGAATCCACCATCATTGTTTCCGTATCCACCAAATCTACTATCTCTATTTAAATCATCAAAATCATTAACCGATTCTCCTCGGCCTCCACCTCCGCCACCTCGTGAACCTCCTCCAGCTGGTCGGAATCCTCCACCTCGTGAACCCCCTCCACCTCGTGGTGGTATTGGGTCTGGTTTAACTTCTATTGGTGGTGTAGGGTCTGGTAGTGGAATAAAGTTATCTTTTATTACATCCGATATTGGTTTAATTTCAGTTGTTAATGTTCTCTGAACTGTACTAATTCTATATTCTTCTAACACCGTATAACCAGCCTTCTTTACTGTAATTATTTTTGGAGTAAGTAATTCTTTTTCTGTAAAATTTAAAACACCAGGTGTGTTTCCATTTTCAACACCATTTACAAGAATAGAAGCTGGGTTATTATTAACTCCACTTCCTACTAACCTTACGTTTACCTTTACTGGTGCATTATAATCATTAACAACAGGTACTGGTGTTGGTGCAGGATATCTACACTTACCATTATCAAATGTTGCTTTTGGATTAAAGTTCAAAGCCGTCCTATCCATACATCCACCAACGATTGGTTGAATTGTTGGACCTTCTTCGATAGGCTTTGGTGGATTTAATTCCTCAATTATTGGGTCAGGAAGTATTGGGTCAGGCTTAGGAATTATTGGGTCTGGTGGTGGTGGTATCGGTCTTGGTGGTGGTGGTGGATTTAGAGTTCCTCCTCCGCCTCCTCCGCCTCCGCCTCGTATGAAAACCTCCATACCATCTTCATTATTTCCATAAGGCGAATCTTGATAACCACCGAAGTTATCTTCGTACTGGTCATGTCTACTTCTTCCGTCATCAAATGAAAAATCTTGTCTTCTAGCCATTGTTAATATCCTTTATATAAATATACTCGTTTATAAAACATTATCTAAATCGAGTATTACCAAAATCCACTGTAAATACAGCTGGTGGTTGACTGTATGGTGAATTGTTTCCTCCTCCAAATTCTAACATTCCCATTCCACCAAATCCATCACCATAAATCCCTTCATCAAATCCACCATATCCACCGCTGGATATACCTCCACCCGATGAAACTCCTGTCGTTGGGGGTAATACTGTTGGGATTATTGGTGGTATTTCAACAATAGGAAGTGGTTGTACAATTACATCAGGTATTATTGGGTCTGGTATAATTGGGTCTGGTTTTGGAGGTGGTGGCGGTGTTATTTTGATAACTCTGTAAGTACATGAATTATCATCTATCTGTGCCAACCTATTATAGTTCTCAGCCGTTGGGTCTGTACATCCTCTTATCTTTGGTGGTGGTGGTGGTGTTTTTATAACTGGTAAACCAACTTCCCCACAATTACCTAACTTAGTAACCTTTATACCAGGTATAGTTTGGATTGTGTTTTCTTGAGCACATACCAATGTACGTTCACCTACTCCAAGTGTTGCACTTGTTTTTATTTTACCAACTACATCATTATATGTGAAAGATAAATTACTTCCTTTGATTAATCCTCTATATTGTAAATCATCTATTTCAGGATTATCAAGATGTCTATATCTTCCATCTGGTGGAATTCCTCCTGTTCTAAAATAGGGTTCTTTTTGTATTGGTTTTGGATATGTTCTTATATTAGAACTACGAGTGTTTGTTAAGTTCTCAACCATATAAGCATATACTTTTGGTGGTATTACTTTTATTTTAGGAACTTCTCTAACATCTCCTGTGAAAGAGATAGGGCCATCTTTTAAACAAGTTATTTCAAATTTATCATATTCCTTACCACTAACAACTAGTTTACGGCCGTTTCTATCAGTATAGTTAATTTTACCATACTTAGACCACACATAAAGTGTTTTATCTTCTACTTGAATCGGTGGTGGTGGTGGTGGAAGTATTTCTTCTTCTGTATCAACTTCTATTGGAGTTGGTATAACTTTACTTTTATACTTACAACTATTATCACTCTTTGTTGCGTATTTATTATAATTTAATGCTGTTTTATCCATACAACCTTCTACAACGATAGCTTCTACTATGTTTCCAGAATATGTACAACTACCATCGTTTTCTTTAGCCATTGGATTGTAGTTCATAGCATTTTTATCAGTACAACCTCGCACAACACCTTCTACTTCATCAGGTATAGTTGATTTTACTTTTATTTTAGATGAAGCACTTTTTAGTATCTGTTTTACTCTATCAAATGTTACTTGTTGATTTTTACTTAACTCATTTGTTTCTTGTATATCTCTAGCTGGTAAAAACTTATTTACTGCATTTAAGAAACAACTATCAGCTGTTCTTAAAATTTTAGTTACACTTAATTCAACTGGTTCATTTGGAAGAGCTCTACCATAAGTACTTTTTCTAACATCCCATTCTCTATCCGAAATAAAATATTTCATAGAGTTTATAAATTCTTTTCGTATTTTGGTTAAGAAGTTTTCAAAATCTATTCCAAATTCTTTTTCAATTAATCGTTTATAGTCTTGACCACTTTTTATATTTCCTTTGAGTTTTAAAAAATCCTCCAACAATCTCTGTACATCAATACTTTCAATAAAACGATTTGCATAATATATTGTATCATCTCTAAAATCACCACCCTCTGTAAATAAATTATATCTCTTTATTAAATCTTTTGGAGATTGGTTTTTTATCGGTAGTAATCTAACTTCAGTTCGTGATGGCGATATTTCATGAATCCATAATTTATCACTCGCAACTTCATCTGAACCTACTCTTCTATTTAAGAGTGTTACTTGTGTTTTGAATATACCATTAGAATATCCAGCATCTTGAATCAGTCTTTCTAAATCAATTAAAAATTCAGGAGCTTCATTTGTTCTAGCTCTTGCTGGATTTTCATCTGATTTTATAAAATATTCACTAAAATTAGCATCACTAATATGAATATATCTTACAAGTTTAGCATCTTCACCTTGAGGCAATTGGTTATCATTTGAATCATATAAAACGAATTCAATCATATCCGAATTACCCATTCCAAAATTAGATTTTGTAATTTCCTTTTCGAAAATTTGTCTATCTTCTTTTGTTACAAGATAACCCCGTCTATCTACTACTTCTTTAAATTTATCTATAGCCATAATATATTAGGTTTTTCTTCTCCTTCTAGCCTGCCAGTATCTTGTTCTGATAACAAATTGTTCAGCTGTGTTTGGATTTGTAAATTTAATATTTGTTTGATATGTTCCTTTACGAGTACTACCTCTACTTAGTATCATTTGTTTTTTACCAGGAGTTATACCACCATCTGGACTAGCTGGTATTATAACTTTACTAGGTACACCATTTAACCATTTACCTTTTTTAACTACTTCCTCATTTACGTTTAGTGTAACAGATTCATCTGAAAGGTTAAACCACTCATACTTCATACCAGATAAAATTCCTCTTGGTTTTTTTCTTCTATCATCCCACTTAACTTCGAAGTTTTTATCTCTAGTTTTATTACTCTCATATCCTGCCCAAGCTACAAGACCTTTTATTTGTTTCTGTTGTCTAGTACCTATTAGATTTTCTAAACTAGTTCTTTTTGTTGCTTCTACTTGAGCATCCGCTTGTTCTTGTATGGCCTCTTGTTGTTGTTCAGCAACTTGTTGTTGTATCTCTTGTTGATTTTGTAATGATTTTACAATATCTTGATTTGTTGATAGTTGAGCTTGTAGAGTTTCTTTCTGTGCCTGTAATCCTTTTACTTGTGCTGTTAATGATACTCTCTCAATACCTTCCTTAGTTCCTTTTATAACAGAGTTTTGATAATCTTCTAGTAATTTATCATATCTAGCTAAAGCAGCTTGTAACTCAGTATCTCGTTCTTGAACAATTGATTGAGCACTTGCTACTTCTCCTCTCATAGAATCAACTTGTGCTTGTAGAGATGCCTCAGAACTTTTTAAACGATTAAGGTCATTAGCTAATCTTGCATTATTTTGATTTAAAGAATCAAATTGAGCTTTTAATCTATCATGAATAGATTGTTTAACAAACTTACCTTTTTGTGGTTTTTTTGGTTTTATTAACTCATCAACCTTTAAATCTTTAGCTTTTTGTAATTCTGCCTCATCATATACAGGCCTCTCTATTCTACCAGATGTTTCTCCTGAGAATGATTCTTGATTCTCATACCCTGCCAGTTCTTCTGCAGTTGGTATATATTCCGAAGCTGCTAAATCTTCTTTTGTTCGTGGTGTTTTTGTAGGAGCTTTTATTGGAACACTTCCAAATGGCATTTCAAGTTTTTTTCTATCTTTTCTTTTTAACCTTGGTACGTTTGGTTTCTTCAACTTACGTCTTTGTATCCATTCATAAGATTCATCTCTAGGCAAATCAGGAGGTAGTGGTCTTCCATTACTTTTTCGCACAACGATTCGTTTAGCCTCATCTCGTGGAATAGCCTTTTCACCTCTCTTTACGAGTTCATCAATTCTGAATCTATCTTTTAAACTCATTCTATACCTCTACTGTAAAAGTTAAATCTTTCTCACCAAAATACTCAATAACTCCATCCCTTACTGTTTTAATTTCTATATAGTAATCTCTGTTGGATTCAAAGTTAGTTAAGTTTAATTTAAAATAATTACCATTTGCATCACAACTAACCTTAGTGAAATCATCATTAAATGGTACTACTACTTCTTCTGTTATAATATCTTTTATTTGATAGTAAGTAGTTGGTGGTAAATATTTAACATCAGTATAAGCATATGTGTTTGAATATGTTTTTAAAGGATATTTTTCCCTACCAAATACTCGTATCGTTGGAATGTTTCCTAACTTATATCTCGCTTTTAATCTTTTAAACGTTACATGAATATCATCAGCGGTAAGTTCTGTTAAAGAACCAGTAGAGAATGAAGAATCATCCCAACCAATTCTTAATTTAGGTTGATATATTGTATTTGTTTCTTTACCAAAAAACTTTAATTGTCCGTAATCTGTTGTATCGTTTTCTTTAGAAGAAGCGTGTTTTATAATCCAACCTTCGTTTGGAAGTGAACCATTAATCCAACTATTTATCGAATCAATTACATCCATTTCAATATCAGATGTTTGATATGAAAATGATTGAGATGCAGAAGAACCTGTGTACCAAGTTCCACCACTTCCGTTAAACGAACCAGTAGTTCCACTTGAATACTCACCAACTAACCACTTACTTGTTGTTTTGTTATTCCAAGAAACACCATCCGATGAAATCTCATCAAATCGTGTACCGATTCCCATATCCCATGATTGTGAAACAGGATATGCGTAAATTGTATAATCAATTGGTATTTCTGATGATTCATATTCCTTTAGTATTAAATCAGCAGAACTCATTGTAACTTCTCCACTAGCAATAGATTGTGAAAGTGGTGTAGTTTCAAACTTTATTAATGTTCTTGCGGTATCTTTTAGATTTCCGTAGAAAATCTTAGACACTTCAAGAGCCTCATCTAAACCAGTATTTTGAGTTGGCTGTTGTAAGTAAATTGATGAATCTTTAGATGATGTTAAAAAGTAATACATTATACAACCCTCCCCTTTATATCTTTATTAGGAAACTTCAATTCAAATATAGAAGGGTCTACCGATGGATATACCATCTTACCCTTTGTTGCTCCATCAATATCATATGAATTTGAAGAGTAGGTTCCTAAACACTTATTAGTTATTTGACACTTTGGTACAGATGATACACCCTCTATACCTGCTAATAATATTTCAACTTCCGAAATGTTGATTGGCATATTAAATGTCCAATTATCTATGTTAAAATATTCTTTTAATTCTGTAATACATTTTGTAATAACTTCTCTTTTATTATACCCACCATAAACTCTTACTTCAAAATCAACTCCAATATTAATAATGAATCCATCTATAATATTAACACCATCTGTTAACATTCTATATTCACCTAGATATGTTTTTAAATTTTCCTTAACAGCTCTGTTTAATGTTGATAAATCTTTGTTAGAGTTATATCCCAATACATACAAGTTTATTGCAAATGGATTATTCTTTTCACCAGGATTATTTTTCTTTCCACTTAAAAAGTTTCGCAATCCATCTTTTATATCTTCCTCTGATAGATTTTTCTTATTCATATTCTGAACAAGTCCAGCAAATTCATTTAATGTATCTGGATTTTTCAAAATAGAAGAAGGAGAGTTATTATCTAATTCACCATCTGGTGCACAATATGCTTTTGCTATACCACCGAACTTAGGTGGTAATGATAATGCTCTTACTTGATAATCTTTTCTTGTTACAGCTCTGTTCTGTGAACCAAACATAGCTAATGAATTTTCTCTAATCTCATCGATAGTTTCTGCACCCCTACCTCCAGTTGCTGGTTCTTCATTATCAACCCCAACTGAAGCTTTCATTTGGTTATACAATCCTACATCGTTTTGAGAAAAAGTTTTAGTATCATCATCAAATTCAATTCTTCTAATTGAAGTTAATTCACCTTTAGATGTATTAGATTTAACACCACCTCCAACTAAATAACTTATGGTAAACTTACCAGTAGGTGCCTGACCATATGATTGTGTTTTTAAGAAATTAGATGGGTCAAATGATTCACTTAATCTATCTATTGATGAATTTAAACCTAGTCCTACATTTTTAAAATTAGGAACAAGTGTTTCATCATTAGTAGAAGTACCTCCACCAAATATAACTGATGTTGTATTATCCTCATTTATAGTAGTGGTAAATCTTCGTGATGTTTTCTGTACTCGTAATATACTAGATACAGAATCTTTAAATTGTGCTAAATCTTTATCAGTTTGTTCTGATGTTGGGTAATCAACATAAACCATCTCTTGTGCAAGATAAGGAACTTGATACCATTTGTTTCCATTTGAATCTCTTACATCATAAACATCAATTACATTTTTATCAGCAAGTTGTACTTTTGAAAAATTAACAGGAGTAGAACCAAAATCAAATGTTATGGTTTTTAATTCTGCAGATATAGCGTTTATATATTTTTTAATTAAGTATTGTGTTGGTTCGTTTGTAGATTGATTTCTTTGGTAAACAGTAATTTCTCTATCAGCATCTTCATTAAAATCTAATAATTCAGTTGTTCTAAATTTAGTATTTGATTTCGATGATTCGATTATCATACCTTCTTTGATTCTTAAGTAATAATCAGAATCTGGCTTCACATCAGCACCCATGCCTGTAGCAGGTACTAATTGATATACACTCATTTTAACGATTGCTGGTGATGTTACCTTTGGTGTGTATCCTAGATATTTTGCAAGAGCTATTACGTTCTGTTTATCTTCAGCATACAACATTAGAGATTCTTTTAGGGAATCATCAATATAGTACGAAAGTATATCACCTACATAAGATGCCATTTCGATGAACATCATACCAGGAGATGATTCATTGAAATCAGAATAAGTCTTAGGAAAATAACTCTTAGAATATTCTATTAAATTTTTTCTGAAAGAGGCGAAGTCTTTACTTAGATACTTAACATCTCTTCCTTGATTTGATTTTCGTGTTACACTATTTAACGCCATCTTTTTTTATCCCTGTACTGTAAAAGTTACTTCTTGTAAATCAATCTGTTTACCAACTGTAAATTTGAGATGCAAGTTAACTTGATTTTTATCTTTTAATTCATCCGTTATTTCAACTTCAATATCTTTTATGTTGATGTACGGCAACCAAAATCCTACATTCCTTGTTATGGTATCTTTTATTTTTTCTTCATATTGACCATCAATTGGTTCAAATAATAATCTTCGTAGTCCCGTACCAAACTCTGGTTGCATTATTCTCTCACCCTTTTTCGTGAGTAAAAGATTTCTTAAATTAGCCTTAGCTTGGTCAAATGATGTAAATGTTTGAGCAAAAAATCCATTCTCCCCATTGGCCAATGGAAAATCTAATCCGTAAGCAAACGAATCAAAATCCTCAGTGTCCTTTACAACCTTTCTACCAACAACATAAGCCATTTTTTATTTCCTATTTTTTAAACCTCTTTACAAGTTCAGAATTATCTCTGTTTAGTATTTTATCAAGACCAGGTAATCCTGTCTTAACTCCAAGACCTTGTTTACTCGGTCCTCTTGATACCTCACCATATCCCATTTTATGAGCCATTTGAGTTCTTAATCCTCCAACTCCAGCTCCAGCTCCTTGAGAAGTAAACTCAACAGTTTTATCCATACTCTCTTGAATTGGTTGTTGTTGTGGTAGATTATCTAATACTGATTTACCACCACCTGGTGTTCCTCCACTTGCTCTTTGTGCTTTTGTAAAAGGAGTTGTCATATTTAAAACCTCGTTTATAGATTTATTTTTAGAATATGTTTTCTTTGGTGTTGCTCGTTCTTGTTCCAATGCAAGTTCTACTTGTTCAAAAGGGTCTACCTCTTCACTAATGAATTGCGTTGAGGGAACGGCTACACCCCCCTTCACCTCTGCTAATCTTTTATTTACTTCCTCTTCCAATATCTTTGGAAAAGTTTTAGATAAAAAACGTTCTTGTTGTTTGGCAGTTTCTACCTCAACAAGAGTCTTTATTACTTTTATTAATTGTTTGTTGTTCATTTTCAATTCTGTTTATCTTAATATAAATATATCTTTGTTGATTTTATAGTTTCTAACCAGGAACCAACCATCCTTTCCATGGTCTTACACCAGGTGCAGGTGGTACTACTGGAAATCCAGGGTAGTTTGATATTGTATCGTAATTACCTTGAATCGATGGTAAATGTTTTTGAAACCCACCAACTAGTTTATTTAAAAAATCCATTGTATTAGTTGTTTGATTATCTGGTCCTGTTGGAATCCATTGACCTGGATTAGTAACATAAGCTGCGGTTGATGAAACATTTACTATTGCTCCTATCGCTGGTATAGGAGGTATTATTAATTGTAAGGTAGCACCCTGCCAATACTTAATAGAAGCTTTACCAATTTCATCTACAAAGAAATGTAAACTTTCTTGTTTAGAAATATAACTTCTACAAACAGATACACAAGCTGATTCCATAGCTGCATTCTTTCCTACTGCAATTGGGCCCATATTACTTGTTTGTTTTCCTCGTTTAATAGCCTGGTCATACTCACTAGTTATTTTAGCTGACCAGTCTTCATATGAACCTACTCCTGGTTGGTTGTTCATATACGAAAACATATTTGCTTTAAATAATGACCAAGACATCTGTTACTCCGTAAAATTTAAAGTTGATAATATTGTATCTAATTTAGCTTTTATCGCATTGTAAGCTGGTGCGTTTACTGGTGGTGAAGATGGACCACATGGAGTTGGGTGAGTTTCTTTTGCTAACTCTGTTAAGATTTCTGCTAATATATCAATAAGAGTTTGTCCTCTACTTAATGGTTCAGCATTAGATTCTGTATTCAAATATATTTCACCACTACCACCTAAGAAATACATATTATTATCATTAGTGGTTGTTCTATATTCTCCATTTAAATCTATTTCAGCACCAGCATTACCATTATCTATTGTAAGTTTACCATCCGAAATAAATGAATAATCTCCTTTAGAAAAAAATATCATTTCCGAATCTTTAGAAGATATAATAATTCTACCACTATTAATTAGTATCTGGTCAGTTCCTTTTAATTCATCAGGTGGAGTGTGATATACAGGCTCTGTATCGAATGGTTGGTCATCGGTACCTGGTGCGAAATCTAATTCATAATCTTCACTCGTTATTGCTATCGTTGAACCATCCTCAACTACATCCTCTTCAGTAATCTCTAATTCTTTTAAATCTTCAATTGATTTTTCATTTTGTCTATTTCGTATAATAATAGTTGGTGAAAATGAATTTTCATCATTATTGTATCCACTAAATCTAATTGATTGTCCAAATCTACTTTGAATTACCTTATCACCTTCATAGTATTTTAAAGGATTTATTTGTGTTGCTTCAAAGTATTCTCCAAATGTACCTGTTCTATCTCCATCACCATCCGAATTTGGTGTTCCTGTTTGAGATGTTTCTGAATAATCACCACCTCCTTGTTCTGTATTTTCTGTTGGGTATCCTTGTAATAAAGCATCTTCTTCAGAGTTACCTTTATTTATATCAGGATTGAAAATACGTTTGTAATGCATTTGACCACCAAGGGGAAATAGTTGAACTACTTCTCCAATCAATGGAAGACCTTCCTCTATATCGTATGGTGGGTAACTTGGTATATCAGCTAAATCATAAGATGAATCTTTTCGAGTAACAATTCTAGCAAAACCAAGTAAAAAATCTTTATCAGATAACTTATCTTCAGTTCCTTCTGGTAAGATAATAGTTTCAAATTCACTATCATCAATATGGACATAAGATACTACACCTGTTAACGAAGGTGTTTTTGTTTTGTTATTTGAGAAAAACGCACTATTTGAAGTTTCTTTCCTACCCATCTTTTGTACTTACTTTTTGTTTAAGTTCTTCGATTTCATTAGTGAGTTCATCAACCTTTACATCTTGTTCATCTGCTACTTGTGAAATGGTCTCATCTAATTGTTGTAGTAATTGCTCTTTTTCTTCATCAGAAAGAAATCCACTATCTCCCTCTGCTTTATGTTGAGCTCCTATAATTCTTTGTGCAATTGCTGCCATCTTGATTAGTGAATCATCGTTCTTAACTGATGTATCTACTAAATCTTTTATGATTGGCCCAATTACTGCCATATCCCCAGCATGTCTAATTACCTTTTTCATTTCAGCAATTAGTTCTGAGATTCTTTGTTTCTTGTTTTGTTGATTATCATAGATATCTTTAAACAATCCACTAAGGTTCTTACCAGGAAATAATTCAAAATCTGTACTCATGATTATACCATATTAGTTGTATATAAATATAGTAAACGAAAAAACCTCACTTTTTAGGGTGAGGTTTAATCTTAAACGCGTTGTTAGAATTACTTCTAATCCTTACTTCTTAATAATGTGGTACAGTACAAAAGCCCCTACAAGTCCTAACAGACCTTCAGCACTTAAACTTCCTAGAATG
>VMHT01059259.1_pt1 | contig 19980 bp, 32 predicted proteins | sample 4693611 | NCBI WGS metagenome assembly VMHT01 (sample SAMN12280063, study PRJNA550983) | marine metagenome | isolation source: seawater sampled from same location over 5 years 0.02-0.2 micron viral filtrate | place: USA: collected off the coast of southern California halfway between the port... ...
CGTTTAGCCCGTTCTATATGGGCAACGACACAATACCTATGGAGTCTGATGGTTATGTTCGGTCTAACAACTACGGAGCACAGATTAACTTTATGATTCCACTTGATGGTGGCATGATTGAGCAGTGTAAAGAAATTGCAAGACGACACGAACAGAAGATGCGTCTTAACTACGAGATGGTGCGTGCATTGAAATGTACAGAGATTATGAAAGCCGGTTTTACTTTTAGACCCGGTAGCAGAGTAGAAGTATTGTGTCATGACATCATACCAATCGTATCCCTAAATGATAGAAGCGATAGTAAGTCTCTCGATAGCAGTAGTAGCAGCGGGAGCAACACTAAACAACAGACTACACCAAAGAATTAATAACGTACATGATCGCATCAGCGGTCTTGATCGTCGTATTGACGGCGTAGAACTGACTGTTGCTCAGGACTACGTTTCTAAATCAGAACTCAAGTCAATGATCGACCGTATGGAAGATCACATGATACGTATCGAAGGTAAACTAGACCAAATCGTACTTAGGAATTCCTAATATGCCAAAGTTTCCAAAGAATGCACCTAGCATTCGTAATCCTAAAAAACCTACTAGCAAGACTAACGTTAAATACTACCCTGGTCTTGGTTACGCTCCTACTATTAAACAAGCACGTTTGCCTGGACAACGAAAAGGCTACAACGTCTGATGACTAAGAAAAAAGCAACAGAAGACCAGTTTAACGAGCTGCATAATTTAGTTACTAAAGAGTTTCTTGCCCGAATTAAATCTGGTGAAGCAACTACTCAAGACTTAAAAGCAGCGTGTGACTGGCTGAAGACAAATGACATTAGTGGTGTGGCCTACGACGGTAACCCACTCTCGAAGCTCGCTCAGGTGATGCCTGAGATAGATCCTGAAATGGTACAGAAACGACTTTATGGCTCATCAGTCCGGTAGCTCTACAGCTCACTACGCCGGTAACCGTAAATCTTTAAACATTAAACGGGCTTACCAGCGCAAATACAACAAGAAAAAGAAAGAGGTTAATCGCAGAGTTGAACTCAAGCGTATTAATCGACAGAAGGGTACCTACGGCAACGGGGACGGCAAAGATGTATCTCACAAGAAAGACGGAACTGTCTTTATGGAGAAAGCTTCTAAAAACCGTGCACGTAACCGTAGTCGCAAATGACCCCCTTACTTCCAACTCCTGATCACTATCTTTACAACCTAATAACCATGACATCCTCTGAAGCCAAGCGCCTTTGGAGGCGCAGTATTAAAGAACACTTTGGCTGCACATGCGTTTATTGCGGAGAAACTTATGAACTACATGAACTTACTTTGGACCATGTACATCCTCGTTCTCTTGGGGGCGAAGATGTCAATACGAATGTCGTACCAGCATGTACCAGATGTAATCAGGATAAAGGAAGCCTCCATTGGCGCTCTTGGATGAGAGACCAATTTGGAAAGAACCTACTTCGAGAATCACTTATTTCGTCACACATTAACTAATTATGGCACTTACTAAGAAGGACGCTAACGCTAAATACGACAAGCTAAAAAAACAGCTTAAAGATGGAACACTTTCACAGAAGGATTTCAAACGTGCTGCTGATCGTATCTACAGCATGTATCACAGTGATGCAAACAAAAAGACTCGTAACGCTAAGCCAGCACCTAAGGCTGCAACACCTAAGGCTGCAACACCTAAGGCTGACCCACAACGCAATACCGGTTCCGGTCGTGATGGATCCTTCGGTCTAGGTACTTCTGGTAAAGGTCGGCCAAGTGATCCAGCGCGTCCTAACCAAACAAAGAACGGTGCTTCTTTGGGTAGCAAGTTAAGTCCCGCAGAAAAGAAGCGCAGAGCAGAAGCGGCTGCAAGTGTTGGCAAAAACCGTCGTACAGGTACAAGTCGTGGAGGATCTCGTGCCTCTAATAACAACAGAGGTCAACTACGCGCTAATACCAGCGGACCCAAAGTTGGCAGTACCAGGCGCATCAGAAAAGGCAGAACCTACGTCACTCAAATGTGGGACGGTAAGAAATACGTTACCGGAAGACTAGGTACTAAAGGAGCTAAGGGTTAACAACCTGTGCCTAACGGCAAGTAAATAATACCGCGCTCCGAAAGGGGCGCTTTTTTAATGACGCCACAACAATGGTCGTCTGCTGCTACTAAGCTTGCTCGTGCTAATCCCGGACTAAACAGAGCAGAAATCATCACAAGGATGAATCTGCAAGGTATGCCACGACCTACAGGTGTTGAAAGTAAAGGTACTGACTCCAAAGGCAGACCTAGGTTTGGTCCAAAAACACGCTCTCAAGGGCAGACAGAACGACGAAAAGATCACGAAAAAACATCTACTTCAGAAGCGGCGGATCAACTAGCACAACTCAAAGAGATGCAGCAAACCATGAACAATATGGCTGCTCATGCTCGTTCTATTGGTCTGGATGTAGAAAACACAAACCTAGAACACGCTTACCCATCTGACCAAGCCGATGTTATAGGTGATAGAGGACGCCCTGGTGATTACACCTATCTCAACCCAGACAACGAAGCCTCTTGGAAAACAGCATTTGAGCAGTACAACCGCACATACGGTGGTTCGCGTTATCGCCTTATCCCACGAGAACAAGGGTATCGAGTTGTAGATACTGCTTACGCAGACCATCTAGGTAGTGACAATCTGCCAGGTATGGATGTTGATGAATCCATGAGTACTGAGCAAATCTTTAATGCTTTGCCCATCATGATCCGTCAAGACCTGTCAATTCGGCAGACACAGTTTCCTGGACAAGGACCTTTGCCTGGTTTGACAACTACAGCAGGCCAAGTTCGTTGGAAACCACCTGCTCTTCCAGGCTTCGATACTTCTGTTCAACCAGGTCCGTCAGTTACTGCACCCCAAGGTGGTGGTTATACCGCACCTCAAGTGATGGAAACCAATGGTGAAAATGGTACGAACGGTGATAACGGTCATAGCCACAGCAATGGTGGTCCTCCAAAAAATGGAAGTAATGGAAAAGACACCTATGTTACTCCTCAGGTTATGGAAACCAATGGCGGTCCTACTGTTGATTTAGACACTGTACGTAACGTTGTTGTAGGTACCGCTGTTGCAGCAGGTGCTTTAGTCGTTGAGGCTGGAAAAGTCTTTTTTAATCCCCTTGCTAGCCCCTAGAAGCCCGTTGAAATACCACCCCTATACATACACATATGACAGACGTTTTAACGGCCTTACAGGCTGATTTTAAGCTGTTTCTACAAGCTTTGTGGGGACAGCTAGACCTACCAGAACCAACAAAGGCTCAATATGCAATCGCAGAATATCTTCAGTCTGGACCTAAGCGTCTTCAAATTCAAGCTTTCCGTGGAGTGGGAAAAAGCTGGATTACTGGAGCCTTCGTTCTGTGGACGCTTTTCAATAACCCTGAAAAGAAGATCATGATTATCTCGGCCTCTAAAGAGAGAGCCGACAACATGTCTATCTTCCTACAAAAGCTAATTATTGAAACACCTTGGCTTTGTCACTTACAACCTAAGTCCGACGATGCACGTTGGTCACGTATCAGTTTTGATGTCAACTGCTCACCAAGCCAAGCACCCTCTGTTAAATCAGTCGGTATCACCGGACAGTTAACGGGTAGTCGTGCGGATCTAATGATCCTTGACGACATCGAAGTACCCGGTAACTCAATGACAGAAATGATGAGGGAGAAGCTCCTTCAACTCTGCACAGAGGCTGAATCAATCCTTACTCCAAAGGATGACTCCCGCATCATGTACCTGGGCACACCACAGACCACATTTACTATCTACAAAAAGTTAGCTGAGCGTAACTACAGACCACTCGTGTGGCCTGCACGTGTGCCACGCAAGATGACTAACTACGAAGGCGTTATAGCTCCTGAACTCCAAACTGATATTGATCGTGGAGCTAAACCCTGGGACGTTACAGACCCTGACCGATTCCAAGATGATGACTTACTTGAACGTGAAGCGTCAATGGGACGCTCTAACTTCATGCTTCAGTTCATGCTCGATACGAGCCTTAGCGACGCAGAGAAGTTCCCACTTAAAAATGCTGACCTTATCGTCACTAGCGTTAATCCCACTTCTGCTCCAGACAACATCATCTGGTGCTCAGACCCAAAGAACTGTCTCAAGGAACTCCCCACAATCGGATTACCTGGAGATTATTTCTACTCTCCAATGCAACTCCAGGGGGAATGGGGAGATTACGCTGAAACAATCTGCTCGGTGGACCCGTCGGGCCGTGGCTCGGATGAGACAGTTGCAGCTTTTATCTCCCAACGAAACGGTGTCATGTACTTGCACGAAATGCGTGCTTACCACGACGGATACTCAGACAAAACGTTACTGGACATTCTGAAAGGCTGTCGTAAGTACGACGTAAAGACACTCCTTATTGAATCTAACTTTGGTGACGGTATCGTCGGTGAACTGTTTAAAAAGCATCTTCAACAGACCAAACAATCAATACACGTTGAAGAAACACGTGCCAACGTACGTAAAGAAGACCGCATCATCGACACACTTGAACCTGTACTTAATCAACACCGGCTTGTTGTAGACAAAAAGGTTATTGAGTGGGATTACGCCTCTAACCCTGATGCACCTCCTGAACGACGACTCCAATACATGCTCTTCTACCAACTCAGTCGTATGTGTCGTGAGAAGGGTGCAGTACGACATGATGACCGTATTGATGCCTTAGCTCAAGGTGTTAAATACTTCACTGACTCCTTATCTATCTCAGCACAGCAACAGATCATTGATCGTAAACGTGATGAATGGATAGACCTCATAACCAATTGGCAAGACGACCAAGATTGCTTCGCTGACCACCTCGTATTCAACATGAATATGGACCAAAGACGCGAATCAAGAGGAGACACCAAGAACGGTGTCCCTACCTGGGTTTAGGTGCAATCCCTTATGTATACAGGAGGAAGGGTGGACCTCCTGTGATTCGGGGATCTTCGGATCCCTTTATCTAATGAAACTAGACAACATATTGTACCGACTTACATACACACGTATATGAGATCGGGCAATCTTGTGACTCCTTTACTACTGTATGTCCCATCACGTTAAGTACGTCCATTCAACTCCTGATGGTGATGACCTCGTTGCTTACATGGCACGTGTGTCCAATCCATTGAATCAAAACAACACTGAGACCAGTGCTAAGTTGATTAAATATCTCATCAAACATAAACACTGGTCACCCTTTGAAATGGTGAACATGTGTGTTGAGATTGATACTACTCGCAGTATTGCTGCTCAAATCCTTCGTCATCGTAGCTTTAGCTTCCAAGAGTTCTCTCAACGGTATGCAGTAGCTCTCGATAAACCAGGTCCTCTTGCTGTTCGTAGGCAAGATCTTACTAACCGTCAGAACAGTGTGGATGATATTGATCCTTACACTCAACAAGACTTCCAGATTAAAGCTGATCAGGTTTATAACTTGGCGTTTGCTTTGTATGAAGACATGCTCACTGCTGGTATAGCTAAAGAATGTGCACGTGAAGTACTTCCACTCAGTACACCTACACGTCTGTACATGAATGGAACACTTCGTTCGTGGATTCATTACACAGATCTTCGCTGTGGTGACGGTACACAACTTGAACATAAGTTTATCGCTGATCAATGTCGTGACTTGATATGTCAATACTTCCCTTCGGTATCAAAAGCTTTGTCGTCTATTTAACCGGGTTTTTACAGGTTTGTACCTCTAACTGGGGTAATTTTCAAGAATGTGTCGCTGTACACCGGTATATACCAGGCTATATCCATGATTCAATCGAATTTGTGCGGTATGAGCCCTATGAACGTGAACAAATCTCTTTGGATAAGTAACTATGGTCGTTTGGTCGGTTGTTTACATGTTGGCTATTTTGTTGATTCTGGTCTGCATCGTCATATGGTGGGTCCTGAATTTTGACGAAATTGTCTGAAGGCTATATCTATACGGTAGGGCAGGCCGCTGACCCCCATGGTCCCCCCTGTTTTGCCACGCTAGATCAGAGATCTAACTGCAATCACTGGGTTTTAGGGGAAAACGCGGGCTAGGCAGGCGCGGTAGTTGGTATTCCCGCGGGTTTTAATCTCACGCGATCTGTCGCGACCTCTTAGCTTCGCTAATCAATCGGCTGATGAATGATAAGCAACAATGATAACCACTGCTATCACTAGGCTTTGACCTGGTGCTGTGCCACTGCTGCAACCGACCACCATGTTCAGCCTGTAGTCTCAGACCTCCTCTCTTGTTTGAAGATTGAGTATCTCGACTCTCCCTTTAGGGGGAGGAGAGTCTCGATCCTTCAATCACAAGAGAGAGAGAGACACACAACCGATGCTTCATCAGTTGTATTTCTTCACAAAGCTTGCCAACCTGTGTCATCTGGCATAGGTTGGTCACAACGAACCTCGACAACTTAATACGACGTTGCGATGCCGAGGGACAGTCACCTGTTCCGAAGCGTAGTCCCGAGAGGTGCTTGACCAGTTGGCCGGCTCGGATATGATCATGACCTGTGCCAAGCTGCACAGGAGGCGGAGCCACACGCCTTGTTTGTTCATGGCTGGCAGACATCCACCGGGGTGCACAGGGTTCGAGTCCCTGACCTGTCATTGCGTCATCAAGGACGCATTTATTGTTTACTTTCATTCATTCATTCATGACATTTAACGCCACCACGTGGGTCACCATCAGTCGCACTAGCGATTGTGTTGAGCATATGGTCGTAGACCCTATCCGAGGTTGTGTGCAGGTTGCATACGCCAAAGGAAACATCTACCACTACACCCACGTGTCACGTCGTGCCATTCTAAATCTCTTGGCACAGCCAAACATGTCACTAGGTTTCTGGGTTAATCACAACCTGTTGCCTTACAACTGCAAGACACGTATTTGGGGTGATTGCCTCAGCACTGGTGCACTCAAGGCCACTGACATGCCTGTTGCTGTCTGAGTTATAGCTCGCAAACCAGGTGCAATGCCTGGTTACAGCCTGACACTTATGTGTCATCTAGTCCCATTACATGATCACATGACAACAACAACCATGGCCGCACCTATCACTGGTGCTGATTGGTATGACGGCCTATCACTCGTTGACCAGGACCGTTATGACAAGATCGAGGAGATGTGTCCCGAGTTCTCCAAGCTTGACGCTGCTAAGTGTCAAGAATTCCTGGATATACTTGATGACTATGGCATCGAGGACGCAGACAAGTTTGAGTCTGCATACTGCACACAGATTGACTATGCACACAACGAGCAACACTACGGTGAATTCGTTGAGTACCTGGTCACAGAGTTTGATGACAAGGAGTTACCTGAGTATTTAGTTATCGACTGGCAACAAAGCTGGTATTCAAACTATCGCCATGACTTCATTGACGTGGAGTTTGATGGTGAGGTGTACTTCTTCTTTGCCAACTTCTGACCTGTGCAGATAGGCACGAGAGGCTAAGCTCTCACCCTGGTGCAAGGCCAGGGCGTGTCATTGCCTACGCACTGAGCGAGGCTACAAGATCATGCGACTTAGTCCAACCCTTCACAAGTACGCAGTCACTTACAACAATCCTCACACAATCGTCGAAGATAACATCGACTTTTGGTATGACAGTCTCAATGATTGTTATGCCAATCTGATGCCAATCAAGATGATATGTACCTATGTCGAAGCTATCACTGACGACGACATAGAATGACTGAGTATACATTCAAGGACGTAGATTCATGCCATCGTTTGTTACGTATGGCTGGAGATACACAGCTTGCTGCACAATGCCGCCTACCTATTGGCTCGTGGCAATGTATCTTCAAGGACACAGATGGTGTGGTGTATAACGCCAACACTGACAACACATTCACTCGCATTAACTAATCATGGATTCATTCATGCAAGCACAAAACAATGTGCGATCTTTCACACGTGATGATCACAAGGTCACAGATGATGACCGTGAAGCAATGCTTAGCTATGGACAATACGCCACAGCACGTGCCTTAGCTGCTGCAATCTATGAGGCTGGGTTACTACCTGAAGACCTCATGCAAGCAATGCAAGACCATCTTGAGGAGATTAATCAATGAGAGTCACACTCACCATTTTGTTTGTGTGCCTATGTGCATACGTAAGTACTGGCATCATCACGTCATTCAAGGACGTGGTTGAGACACGCAACACACAACTCTGTTCTAAACATCCTGACTTCTGTTGACTGAAACTACCATTCTTCTTGCCGTCATTGGCATGGTCGGACTGTTTGCCACTGCAACCGTGTGGCAACGATCTAACCGCATCACCTACAGATACTACAAACGTGGAACAAAAGAACAATGAATGGCTTGTCCGTAATGCCATTGCATGTTGGCTGCATCACTACCCAGACCACATGTGGACCGATAAATACAACCAACTACTTAAAAGTGATGTTCTCAGTTGCATGGACGCTAATGACAGACCACCGCCCAAACCAAGGCCAGCACGTAGACGTAAACCCAAGACCACTACGTGAATACAACGTGACACTATCTAGCGGGGAGGTTATTTATATCCTCGCTCGAAGTTCAGAGCAGGCCGCATGGTCTGCACTGGAGCTGGCCGCAGATAGAACCCTGAAACTAGTAGACGTGAGGCAATCAGATGAGTGGTAAAGCACCATACTTTCCAAACAATTGGAAGAAGTTCAAGGCAGCACCTGCCGAACTATTCGACACACACAGCTTTGAAGAAATCATGGACTGGAAGATCGCAGCATGGGAGATCCCTGCTGATGTCTGCTGCATCATTCGCGCCACGAACCTGAAGACAAAGAAGGTCAAAGAGCATGTGTACAAGAGACAACATGCTGCTGAAGCCAAGGTCACGCAGTACATGGACAAACCAACGCATGAGTTTGTTGTTTGTACACACGATTCCATCCACTACGTACACCCTGAGAACATCGACAATGAGTGAAGCCACCTTCAACTTTCGCTTACAAACACTGCTAGACGAGATCGAAATGCACAGCAATCGAGAGGAGTTGATTCAACTTCTAATTGAGCAAGTTAGGGATGATGTATCGACAACTACCCGTTCACAATAATCCATGCATGTAGCCAACTGAATATTTATAGGTATGTTTACTACGCCACGTGGCAATTCTAATGACTCTTTTTTCATTCACCAATTTCTACCTCGGCTGGGATAAGTACTCATTCTTCGATGTTTCTGTGCATCTAGGCAAGATTCGTTTAGAATGTGGTGGGCATATCCCAGCCAGGCCAACCCACTCTCACCATGAACCCCCTGAAAAGGGACATCACGAACGATGATCTCCTTCCTCTTCTAGAGGTCATTGAGGAGATCAGGGTCCGTGACCCCGAAATGACTGCATCAGTTCTCAGCATCTTCCTGTACGTCGCCACACACGACGATTGTCACAAGCAAGCGATTGAGGAAGACCTAGAGATCAGCACGTCCAACTGCTCACGTGCAGCCGACTGGTTGCTCGACAAGAAGACCCTTCGTAAGCCTGGCCTGGGACTCATCACCAAGGAGGCAGATCCAAGCAACAAACGGAGGGTCATGTTCAGCCTGACCCAACAGGGCAAGCACCTAGCTAACCGCCTACAGACAACTCTTTATGGCACCTAACACCTACCAAACCTGGGGTCAATGTCTTGAGTTCACGCTTAAGACACGTGATCGCTGGGTCCATGGAAATGGACGCCCAACTGCGATCATCAACACAAGTCACTTCACCCGTCATTACGGACGTGGCCTACGTGTTGACAAGATCGACCAAGCCTTCATGGACTTATACGTGCATGAATTGGAGAAGGAAGGCAAGAGCGCTGGCACCGTCAACAGGTGCATCAGTGCTGTTTCCACTGTCTTGAATCATTGCCATCGACGGAAGTTGATTGCCAAACCCGATTCATTTGAACGAAAGGGGGAGTCACCACCACGTGAGTTCTTCTATTCGGTCGATAATCTCGGGGAGATGATCAAGGCTGCCAACACCATCTTCCGTATGCCGGAGCTAGGGGAGATCATCCTCTTTGCTGTGCATACAGGGATGCGTGAGGGTGAGATCCTTCGGCTTGAAACCAGTGATGTGAACTTTGCTTACAACGTGATTCACGTCCACAAGTCCAAGACCGCTGCATCTACACGGACAGTACCCATCAACTCACAGATCAAGCCCTTGCTTGAACGACGTGTGGCTGATGCGGTTGATGACCGTGTGTTTTATGAGTTCGACAACAAGGAGACTCTCCTTCGTCAGCTCAAGAAGGTGACGGCTTACATCGGGTTGGATGAGAACTATCTCTTCCACACTTTGCGTCATACCTTTTGCACGATCATGGCGCAAAACGGTGTTCCACTTCATGAGTTAGCTGAAGTGATGGGTCACAACAACATCAAGACGACGTTGCGCTACGCCAAGGTCTCAGCCGAGGCAAAACAAGCGCACATCCAAGCAATGCCGAGGATCTAGCTCGACTAGAAACTTGCCGTAGTACCCTTTTCGCATCCAGCAGCAGCCTTGTCTTACGGCTGCGACTCGCTGGAATCCTCACGCGGATGTGGCGGAATTGGTAGACGCGCTAGTTTCAGGTTGTTTTCTTTGATCTAACCGCATTGGCACAGGTCAGGGGTAAAACCCTGGCCTTTACTTCACACTCACCTGTGCACATACGCACAGAAACTATCTGGCATATCTAGCGCGTCTCATCTATTGGCAACTCCAGCAGAAATCAGTGCTCAAGTTGATCTTGAGCGGGAACAAATAAGGCAAGGACTCAAAAAGATCCGGGACAACACAGCAAAGCTTGAGGACAAAGAGTATGCATCTGCTACTGCCTACGGCGTGGCTTCTATTGAGCAGCTTCTGCCTCTTGTGGTGGCACGTATCCAATCAACTAATGATCGGATAAGAGAACGCAAGACAGGCAAAGCATTCAAAGAGATCATTCAGTATCTATCTGACATCGAGCCTGAGGTGGCCGCGGCCATTGCTTGCAAGGTGACGTTCGACAAGGTCTTTGCCACTAAAAAGGGCTCAGCACTTGTGCCTAACGTCACAGATGCCATCGGTAAGGCTGTTGAAGACGAGTGCATGATGCGTCACTACGAACGCAAGGTGCCTGGCCTACTCCACACCTTGAAGGAGAACTACTTTCACAGAGCCAGTGGCACGCATCAGAAGGTCAAGGTCATCACGACGTTGATGAATCGGTATGACGTGCCGCACTGGCAGTGTTGGGGACGTGCCATGAGGGTCAAGCTTGGTGGCTGGCTGCTCGACTGCATCTGCGAGGTAAGTGGCTGGTTCTTAATCGACATGCGTCAAAAGGGAAACAAGCGCATCAACTACGTGATCCCTTCACCTGGGTTCATGGAGATCAAGGATCAGGTCATGGCCCAGGCGGAGCTGTTCAGCCCGTTGGCCTGGCCGATGCTGATTCCACCGAACGATTGGGACACCGAAAGGCCAGGCGGTTACTTGCTTAACGAGGTCATGCGTGGATACGACATGGTCCGAAGGGGCAATCACTTATGTATACAGGGAGAAACACCAATCAACTTTCTGAACCACATTCAGAAGGTTGCATACACCCTTAACCCGTTCGTCGTTGGTGTCGCACAGACATTGATGGAACGACGTGTTGAGGTCGGTAAGTTTGTCCCTCAAGTAGAGGTGCCTCTTCCACCTAAACCAGCAGACATTGACGACAACAAAGACAGTGAAATGTCGTACCGTCGATCTGCTGCTGAGGCATACAACTACAACGCACAAGCGTTTCAGAGGTCATGTCGTACAAGGATGACCATGAACGCAGTGGAAGTATTCCAGGATGTAGACAAGTTCTACATTCCTTGGAGCTTCGATTACAGGGGTAGGGCTTACCCCATCCCTGCCTTTCTTACGCCACAAGATACGGACTTCGGTAAGTCATTACTTAAGTTCTATGAGGGGTCGTTTATGACACCCGAGGCGGAAGATTGGCTCGCCTTCCAAGTTGCCACTACCTATGGCTTGGACAAGGCACCCATACAAGAACGTCTTCAATGGACACGAGACAACCATGACCTGATCGAAAGCATTGCTCTTGATCCAGATGGTTATTTACACGAATGGGAGGTCGCTGATGAACCATGGACCTTTTTGGCAGCATGTGATGAATACTTTCATTGCGTTATCCAATGTGATCGTAATCACACTTCTTTGCCTGTTGCCGTTGACGCTTGCTGCTCTGGATTGCAAATTCTCGCTGGACTCGCTAGGGACGCATCTACAGCAGCGCTAGTAAATGTATTACCCAGTGAATCACCACAGGATGCATACAAGGTAGTAGCTGAACAAGCTAAACCACATGTGCCTGAGTGCATACGTCCTTACATGGACAGAAAAACGGTCAAAAGGGTAGTTATGACTGTCCCTTACAATGCTAAACCTTATTCAAATCGAGGCTACATACGCGAAGCTTTGAAAGAAAAGGGTGTTGAAGTAGAGAAGGAAGATCTCACTACAACCGTCAAAGCTGTACGTGATGCCATGAACGTAATCGTTCCTGGTCCCATGAAAGTTATGCAGTGGATTGAACAAGAGGTTGCTAATGCTATTGACCGTGGAGCCACATCTCTTGAGTGGGTCACACCCTCAGGCTTCACAGTCAATCAAAAGCTAATGAAGCCAACTGTTCAGATCATTGAGCTGCAACTCATGGGTCGTGTACAGATCAAGGTTGCCACTGAAGACGGCGACAAAGTTGATAGAAACCACCACAAGAATGCAACTGCGCCGAATCTTATACATTCGCTCGATGCAGCGTTGTTACATCTATCAGCACTCAGATTTGACTCCCCAATCTCACTCATACACGACTCAGTTCTTTGTCGTGCTACTGATATGTCTGTCTTGTCAGACATCGTACGTGAGACATACATGCACCTATTTGCGGAGCATGACTACTTAAATACTTTTGCTCAATACATAGGAGCAGAAACTAAACCACCGATTATCGACACGCTGAAGCCAGCGAAGGTAATTGACTCCACCTATTTCTTTTGTTAATGGCAAGAAACACCATCATTACTAAACAGCCTGTGATCCTTGAAGGCTTCCAGGCAGTACTGAAACCCGGCAAGTACGGGTACAACTTGAAGGCCGTAGTTGGCGCGGACATTGTTGAACAGCTTGAAGCTGAACGACCTGACTGTTTGAAGTGGGCTGAATCAAAGCTTGCTAATCCAAAGCGTTCAACTCTTAAGCCTGAACCCTGGGAAGAGGTAGCCGACGGACAGTACACCGTGAAGTTCTCCTGGAATGAGGAGATGAAGCCTGGAATCGTTGATACCGAAGGCACACCAATCGAAGATGTGAACACACCGCTGTACTCAGGATGCAAGGTCAAGCTGGCCTTCTTCCAAAAGCCTTATGTCTTGAAGGACAAGGTGACCTATGGCACCAGCCTCAAGCTGCAAGGTGTCCAGGTTGTAACCCTGTCTACTTCTGCTGGTATTGATACCGGTGACATGGACGACGTGGATGTAGCCGAGTTGTTTGGCACGACCAAAGGATTCAAAACAGCCGAGCCTGCTGTGACACCAGCACCTGAGGGTGAAGTCGATTTCTGAGAGTACAGAGATTTCGATGAAATGTATGACCACTACATAAATGGCTTTTAGATCCGGTCTTGAAGAGAGGGTCGCTGACCTTCTCGTAGAACTGGGTGTCAAGTATGAGTACGAAAGTACGAGAGTCCCTTATGTAATCCAACACAACTACACGCCTGACTTCATTCTTCCGAATGGAGTTTGGCTTGAAGCTAAGGGTTACTGGGACTCCAAAGATCGAAAGAAGATCAAGTCAGTCATCCGACAAAACCCTGACATTGATCTTCGGATGGTCTTTCAGGCACCGTTCAATACTATCTCTAAGAAATCGAAGACGACGTATGCACAATGGTGCGACAAGTTAGGCATCAAGTGGACGTCCTTCGCAAATATCCCTATTGATTGGCTCTTGTGAGCGACTCTGAATTTATCAGGCATATACCTTGCCCGCAGTGTGGATCATCTGATGCAAACAGTATCTACACGGACGGGCACGAGTATTGCCACAAATGCAACTACTACAAACCTGCGGATGACTCCGCTACAAACCACACTCACCATCGCGTGCAACATGTACAACTACAAGGATCAGCCGGAAGGTTGCACTCCAGAGGGATCTCAGAGAGAACCTGTGAACTCTTCAAGACCTACCGAGACGGAGAACTTCTACGCCACTATTATTTCGACAGCTCTGGAAAGGTTGTCGGAGCAAAAGTAAGAACACCGGACAAAGAGTTTCGTTGTGAAGGTGAAGTCAAGTCCCTGTTTGGGATGCAGAACTACCGTCACAAAACAAGTAAGAAGGAGCAAAAGCTAGTAATCGTAGAAGGAGAGATGGATGCAATGTCTGTCTGGGAAGCACAGCCAAATTGGTCCGTAGTTTCTATCCCGAACGGTGCGGCTGCTGCCAAGAAAGCCATTCAAAACAACTACGAATGGATCAATTACTACGACAAAGTTGTCCTGTTCTTTGATAACGATGAGGCAGGCCAGAAGGCTGCTAAGGATGCTGCTGGTGTACTACCACCTGGCAAGGTATTCATCGGCTTTCTAGAGGATTACAAGGATGCCTCAGAAGCATTACAGGCTGGAGACTCAGAAGCTGTAAGAGCTGTATGTAATTACGACCACCTTCAATATCAACCAGATGGGATTGTCGATGCAAAGACACTCCTTGACTTGATCACCACACCATCACCACCATCTGATCATGACTACCCATTTCAAGGATTACAAGGAAAGTTACACGGGATCAGGTATGGGGAGCTTGTCACAATTACTGCGGGGTCTGGAATCGGAAAAAGCTCCTTCTGTCGTGCAATCGCAACTGACCTTCTTGCTAAAGGAGAACGGGTCGGTTACTTGGCACTTGAAGAATCCATGCGTCATACATCTCTCGGACTTATGTCCAACGCCTGCGGTAAACCTTTGCACCTCGGTGAACAACAACGAAGCGAGTTAACCGAGATCTTCGATAACACCATAGCTAAATGGAATCTACATCTCTTTGATGGGTTCGGTAGCTATGACCCTGATCATATCTACAACCGCATTGAATATATGGCGGCTGGATTAGATACAAAGGTCATCTTCCTTGATCACCTGTCAATCCTACTTAGTGGTCTTGAAGGTGATGAACGTCGGATGATTGATACAACCATGACCAAGTTGCGTTCATTAGTGGAACGTACTGGCATTGCACTATTTCTCGTATGTCACACAACAACACCACCTAATGGACAATCACATGAAGAAGGCGGAAGAGTTCAGTTGCGCTCACTTAGAGGATCCAGAAGCGTGGGCCAATTGTCAGATTGCGTCATTGGATTGGAACGCGACCAGCAGAGCGGATCTGAACGAGATGCTACGACAGTGCGAATCCTTAAAAATCGCTATTCAGGTGAAGTTGGCGAAGCATGTCAACTGAATTACGACCTCAATACTTGTAAATTTAATGAATCACCCATCGAAAAAGAGTTCGACGTTGCCGATTTCTAAACCTAATCCACCTACGGCTGAAGCAGTAAAACGTGCTCAGTTCGTGGACAAAACATATCAATGGAACAATGTTGGTATTCGATCTGGAAAGTAATGGGTTACTAGATGATGTCACCTGTATCCACTGTCTTGTCATCCACGATACTGAGGTTGACGAGACCTATGTCTACAACGATCAAGGCGATCAAGAAGCGATCACCCGTGGTGTTCAACTCATTGAAGACGCTGAGATCATTTGTGGACACAACGTTATCGGGTACGACATACCGTGCCTGCAAAAGATTTATCCTTGGTTCAACCCGAAGGGTTTGGTAGTAGACACGCTTCTACTGTCACGTCTGTACCACGCTGACATGTTAATCATTGACCGTGGTGACAAAGTTAAAGGTAAGTATGTCGGGAAATTCAAAGGTATGCCTTCACCTATGTGGGGGAGACACAGTCTTGAAAGCTACGGATACCGATTAAAAGAATTCAAGGGATCATTTGGTAAAGATACTGACTGGCAAAACTGGTCACAAGAAATGCAGGATTACTGCGTACAAGATGTAAACGTCACCACCAAACTATGCGATCATTTCCAACCCTACCTGACTGGGTCGCGTTAGAGCATGACGTAGCAATCATACTCACCAAACAACAACTACATGGATGGCAATTTGATGTCAACGCTGCATGGAAACTTGCATCGTCTCTCAGATCAGAGCTTGAAGAAACTTGTCAACTATTACGCCACGAACATCCTTTCGTTAAGGGATCAGAATTTACTCCTAAACGAAATAACAAGACCCTTGGATACGTAGAAGAATGTACGTTCACCAAACTGAAAGAGTTAAACCCAACCTCACGCGACCATATTTCATGGATCCTGCAAACATTTCATGGCTGGAATCCAACGGAGATGAGTCCTACTGGGAAACCCATCATCGACGAAGTGATACTGAAGGATATTGGGACAGAGATAGCCCTGGGTTTTCTGAAGTGTCTCGATATTACGAAGAAATTGGGGATGATCTCGGAAGGCACGAACGCATGGCTGAAGCTATGTACGAGTGCTAATCGAATACATCACCACTGTTCAGTAAGTACATTTACCCACAGATGTGCACATCGACGTCCAAACCTCGCGCAATGCCCTAGTGATCATGAATTCAGAGAACTATTTATTCCAACGCCTGGTCAAATTATGGTGGGTGCCGATCTTAGCGGCATCGAGTTACGGATGCTCGCTCACTACCTCGCCCGATATGATGCGGGACGCTATGCGGACATTCTCCTCAACGGAGACATCCATCAAGTCAACGCTGACAAAGTCGGTGTCAGTAGACGAGCTATCAAAACAATTACCTACGCCTTCCTCTATGGAAGCGCCGATACCAGACTTGGACATTCCTTTGACTCTTCCTTAAATGATAGCGATGCTAAATCCAAAGGTGCGGAGATCCGAGAAGCATTTGTTTCGGCTATTGATGGACTTTCGGAACTTCTTAAGGCAATCAAAAAGGCGTCTCAGAAGGGCTTTATTAAGTCGATAGACGGTCGAAAGATCGCTCTAGATAGTCCACACAAAGCTCTCAACTATTTGCTCCAATCAGGAGCAGGTGTAGTCGCGAAGCGGCAAATGCTTATCGCCCACAATTACATACAAAAACTAGGGTTGTGTGCATCACAACTCGCATTCATACATGACGAACTCCAATTCGAGTGCCACCCCGACCACGCAGCAGATCTATCAGCATCCCTGGTATATAGCGCAGCAGAGGCTGGCGAATACTACAACTTACGAATCCCCATCGCAGCCGAAGCGAAGCAAGGGAAAAACTGGGCGGAGGTCCACTGATGAAACTTCTAGTTGACGCCGACTACATTGTTTATAAATCCTGTGCTGGTGCTGAGACTGATATTGACTGGGGTGACGACGTCATCATGGTTGTCAGTAAGTTCAGTGAGGCGATGTCAAATGTACGGCGTGACTTGACCAATATCAAAGGTCACTTCACCTGGGATGTGCCTGAACTGATTCTGTTCTTCAGTGACTCTGTGAATTTTAGGAAGAAAATTCTACCCAGTTATAAGGGTCATCGAAATAGAAAAAAGCCATGTGGATACAAACGTGTCATCAACGAACTGTCTAAACAGTACGAAGTTATCCGTATGCCAACGCTTGAAGCTGATGATGCCATGGGTATCTATGCAACAGCTAACCCTGGCAACGTAATAGTCAGTCCTGATAAGGACATGCGACAAATACCTGGTCGTCTGTTCAACATGACAGAGACAGTGATGATCACTGAAGAAGAAGGTTATCGATGGCATCTAATTCAGACGATGGCAGGGGACCAAACCGATGGTTACTCCGGTGTTCCTGGTATAGGAATCAAACGTGCTGTTGCTTTGTTTGATGAGCATGGATACACGTGGGACACGGTTGTTCAAGCCTTCAAAGATAAAGACATGACTGAAGAGGACGCCCTTATCAATGCACGACTCGCAAAGATTCTCACCACTAACGAATATGACGGACAAGTCATACCCTGGACTCCCGCCGATGCCGGTCACGGAGTTAACGATGGAGCAGAGCTTCAAGCTACGAAGGCTTGAAGACCTGTTACCTGAGGCAGATAAGAAGGACATCATCACATTGTTGATTGCACTTCAACACCAGAACTTCTGCCTTTGCAATACTGTTTCTAACTTGGTAACTAATTGGCCCAATCACCCGAACACTACACCCGCGGACACATAGAAGTCTGGGACTTCATCCGCGATCAACAGCTTAACTATCATCTAGGCAATGCTATTAAATATATTTGCAGAGCCGGTTACAAAGGTTCTAAAAGAGAGGACCTTCACAAAGCTATCCACTATCTTGAAAATGAACTCCTACATTCACCAGAGCCTCATGGATCAAGCGGACCAATTCCGCTTTTCTTACATGATCCCGAATGGACCGGACAAGAGGACGACCCAGAAATCTTTGATCGATGAAGAATGGTCTGAGTTTCACGAGGCTTATCACTTCGAGGATTCAGAACATCAGCTCAAAGAATTAGCTGACCTGGTGTATGTATGTTTTCAATTCGCCGCGTCCCAAGAATGGGACTTAGACGAAGCGATGACCAGAGTTCATAAATCGAATATGTCAAAGCTCGGTGAAGATGGCAAACCTATCTACCGAGCTGACGGCAAAGTCTTGAAAGGACCTAACTACAAACCACCTCAATTATCTGATCTAGTTAAATGACCACAGCATCTTATATCTCAAGGACTGGCCGTGTTCAGTCCTGGCTTGACGCACCCACCTCCCGACTACCTGTGTCCTGCACAGTATTTGTAGTACAAGACTCGATGGAGGGTCCTAATGGAATCGAAGCAAGCTGGAGATTTGCTTCTCATGCTTTACGAAATGGAGCAGGTTGCGCGATCCACTTGTCGGAGCTGCGACCCAAAGGAACGGAATCAACAAAAGGAAATGACAAGCTCGTTGCAAGCGGACCAGTATCATTCGCCAAAATCTACAGCACCTTAAATGAGATATTGAGGAGGGGCGGCACCTATCGTAATGGCGCGATAGTGTGTCACCTAGATCTCCGGCACAGTGATGCTCTTGAGTTCATTACTGTCTCACGATCAGAGCTGCCTTGGGTCAAACGATGCATCAACATCACAGATGAATGGTGGCAGGAATGTACGTTCAAAGATGAACTTCTCTTTGCTGTTAAGTCTGGAGATGTATGGCTGAACAAAGTAAAGTACGACAAATTAGGAGAAAGAATTCGTGGAAATGTATGCCTTGAAGTGTACCTGCCAAGCAGAGGTACCTGTTTATTGCAGCACATCAATTTCGGTGCCTGTGAATTTGACGACATTCCAAGAGCTTTCTCTGAAGGGATGTCAGAACTGTGCCAACTCCATGGTCGAACTGGCGTTAGCGATTCAGGAGAATATCTCCCAAGTACAACAGACAGACAAGTCGGACTGGGAGTACTCGGACTCGCAAATCTCTTACGGCGGTACGGTGTAAAGTATGAACAGTTTGGTGAAGCACTTCGGTGCCTGAATTCTGGAGAGGTAGTACGTACACCTGCCTATGAGCTGGCAGTACAGATCAAGCTAGGCATCAACCTTGCAGCACGTGTTGCTAGGTCACACAACATGGATAGGGCGTTTGCAATTGCGCCTACTGCATCGTGTAGCTACAGGTCAAAAGATCTTGATGGCTTCACATCTACCCCTGAAATTGCACCACCTATCAGCCGTACTGTGGACCGTGATAGCGGCACGTTCGGTGTACAAACATACAATTATGGTGATGTTGAGATTGCATCAGAAGTC
>VMHT01036923.1_pt1 | contig 19972 bp, 5 predicted proteins | sample 4693611 | NCBI WGS metagenome assembly VMHT01 (sample SAMN12280063, study PRJNA550983) | marine metagenome | isolation source: seawater sampled from same location over 5 years 0.02-0.2 micron viral filtrate | place: USA: collected off the coast of southern California halfway between the port... ...
GTGGAAATAGCACATTGTAAAAATTGTTGCGCCTTGGATAAATTTTCATCTTCGTTTGGCCAATGATGTACTAAATGAATGTTTTTTACGTCGGTGTCTGCATCTGTGTGTGCATAGTAGTTTCCTATTTGGAATGTAGGACCATTTAGATCGAAATTGTATGTAAATTCCCCGACGGGTGTTTGTTTGTTTGCATTTTCTTCATCACTTGAATTCTGGTATGCAGTAAAAACAGAGTCAACAAATAATCTTACAAGTCTGTCAAATTCTTTTGAATCATTAGCACAACTATATTTTTGTAAATCATCAATAAATCTCATGTATAAATTTGCTTCTGCTATGTACTCATTTGGTTCGTTTGCCAATTCTTCGTTTATTAGTTCTGTAACTCTATTCATAGCGTCTTCATAACTGGCAATTTTGTTTGGCTTGCATTTCGCTTTATGTTTGATCAGACTTTGCTTTTGTTTATAGACCTTACCACAATCACATGTGAGTTGGTCTTCTAATGGGGGTTTGTAGTCTGGATTCATCATATATCGAAATATATCAACATATTTGCTTTTGTAATTGCTGTTTTTAGTTTTGGTCGACATGTAGTTTGAATCAATAATTATAATATTCATTGGAATGTATTTAAGTTGGTATGTTAATTATTAATTTTATGGGGGCTTTCTACTTCGTTTGATCCCCATAGCCCCCGAATCCCTCACAAAATTATGGGGGCTTTCTACTTCGTTTGACCCTCATCGCCCCCGCTCCCCGATCCTGTCCTTCCTTACCAATAAAACCGATTCATGCACCGAACGGAGTATGGATTAAAGAGATTGCCACTGCATAGAACGGATTTTTTAACAAATAATCCGGAACCAAGAGCGGGGTTCGTGCAAGGGGGCGCAGCCCCCTGCAAAGTAGGGCATTTATGCTATTAGGCCTACTTTTGGTATTCTTCTTTCAAATAAAAAAAAATGGACAAAAATTATTGTCCGTTTTTTTCTCCATGGGATGAAATCCACCTTGAAAATCCTGAAAATCGGGTTCACTGCATAATGCTTTGATTTTGATTTTTTGGTAGAAAAAGTCCTTACCATAAATTTTTTGACCCATGATAGCCCCAAAATCTGATGGATAACGCCATGGATAACAAAATCCCACCGACAAATTGTGTATAAAACGCTTATCAAATATGCAGATAATATGATAATTATTTTTATCACACTTACAGCATAAACCTCGATGGATAACGGTGGATAACAAAAATCCCAAAAATCCCACCCAAAAATTAGATTGTTTGGACACCTTAGCATAAAAGGTTTTATTAGATCAATTATATAAACATTTTTTTCTTACCATATGGTAAGAGGATAACATGGATAACACGGAAAATCCCAAAATGGGAGAAATCCCCCAAACAATTCATATTTGTAAATGTTGTAATTATAGCACATCCAGTAAAAAGGATTTTGAGAAACATAAAATCACCGCAAAGCATAAGCGTAATGCAGATATGGCAGATAAAATATTTTTTTGTAAATGTGGTAAATCATACAAATATCGTTCTGGACTATGTAAACATCGAAAGATTTGTGTTGATAGAGAAGAAGACAATAAAAAAGATGTACGTGAAACCCCACAAGAAGGAAAGTCTGTGGACGCAAAGACTCTTTTACAAATGATTCAAGAAGATCCTGAACTCAAAAGTCTCCTTATAGATATAGCAAAAACAACTGTTGATGGCGAAAATATTATAATAAATAATAATAATAACACTCAAAATAACTTCCATTTGAATGTGTTTCTAGAAGAGCAATGTAAGAACGCTATTAATTTTGATGATTTTGTGAAACGGATTCAAGTTACGAGGGATGACGTTATGAACAATGGTAAAAATGGCTTTGTTCGTGGTATGAGCGATATAATCAACCATCATTTAGGACAAATGACTCCTCAAACACGACCCATACATTGCACGGATATAAAACGCAATACAGTCTATATGCGAAATAATAATAGATGGACTAAAGACAAAGATCAAATAAATGAAAAAATGAGTAACGCAATACGAACTTTGTCTACTGAATGTATTCTAACGCTCACTAATTGGAAACAAGAGAACCCTGATTATAAGGATGGTGATTCTGAATTTTCACAACAATCTATCTATATGATGCATGGATCTATGGTCGTTAATGGCGGAGACGATCCTGGTAAAAAGGTCCTGAATAAGGTTGTAGGAAATATCAAATTAGATTGCAAGAGATTGACTTAATGGTGACGTATCCCAATGCATTTAATCAATGAAAATGGTCTATGAATAATTAGTTGTGATACAAATAATTATTTTCATCGGATTTTTTTTACAAACTGCTTCGTGTAGGGTGATCCTTACTGGTCCGTTCGGTAGGCCGTTTAGTCACCCGGAGTTGGGGGCGATGGGGGCATGCCCCCATATTTAGCCGCAATGATAAGTGCAACCCACATAGGCGGCTATATGTACTTGCTCTCCATTGGCCAACTTAGTATCATATTCGGCCTTTGTCAACCTAGCGCCTTGTAAATCTAGATAGCACAAATTATAAGGATATTCTTGGACTACATTTCCATCAGAATCTAACTCGGGAGTCCATTGGATTTCTCCATTAGCGTCCAAAACATTATTGTAAACGGTATTACCCGAGTCATCTACTGCGGCTTCCTTCAAAATGATTTCCTTTGGTTGTAATTGTGGATTGAAGTCACAGTCCATTGTAATTTTCGCCACAGTGTAGTTGTGTAAAATATCATCTTCTTGCTTTTCGCCATAACCGGGGATATCTGATGTAGTAATGTAGTCACCGGATTCTAATGGTCCGTTTTTGTTGGAGACCCAAATGGCGCCTTCACCTACTGAGTTAATGAAAATACGTGTATCACCCTCTTGTTTTTCTGTTGGAAAGAAGACTGAAGCAACTCTATCGCCGCGCATATCTGGGTCTTCTGATTCCGAAATAACGCCGAAGCAAGATTTATCTTTGGATTTTGTAGATAATGATACTATTGGTAAAGATTCGTTTTGAGTAATTGCTTGATTACCTTTTTGCAGTTCATTAGACATGCTTATGTATGTGTTTTTATTTGCACATACAATTAATCCTGCATTATTTGAAGCGTCTGTGTGTAAAATGTTTTCAACAAATGTTCTATGTTGTCCTGTAAAGTTATCTAGTGCCAAGTCGTTATCTGAATGTACAATAATTTTAGTAAACCCATCCCACCAAAGTTTATATGTACTGTCAGAGTCGGTAGAATGACCGGACCAATACGCATTACCATAACCTGTCTCATGCAAAAACTGATGTCCATTTAAATGAAGTGTTCTACTAGGATCCTCAACTCCAATACCTACATATCCATATGAGGTGATAGTTAAACCAGCTGCACTAGTATATGAATCGGTGGTAGGCGAAGAAGGACTTATTCGAAGCACGTTATCATCAGAATACAATAAAAATTTTTTTGTGCCAGTTACGAAAGGATTTAACTGTAAAGCACCCCCTTCTATTGTCAAAATATTATCTGGACTGTCAGTCCCAATACCTACATTACCATTTCGCACAATTAAATCCCCACTCATATCCACTGCAAAACCAGTGTCATGTGCATCGCGAAAATATGTATTATTAAATCTATTAGCCGATAAATCTGATATCCAACTCATGTTTCAATGTATATATGTTATGGTTATAAAAAATGGGGGATTCTCCCCCATAGCCCCCGAAGTTCTATAATGGGGGGTTCGTGGGTAGTTACTTAATTTTATAGATCCGGCCAATCGAACGGACCTTGTACGGCTAATTACGTCTAAAATATCTAAGAATATATCATTGAGCACTTATCGTTCAATCAATGAATCTGTTTAATCAATTATTTACAAAAATAATAAATAATTCATTTAAATTACCCGTTCGATAATCTAGGTCACAAGAATTACCACTGAGTCCACCCATAACTCTGTACCGTTCATAAATCATATATTATTAGGAGAAGGGGTTCGTGCAAGGGGACGGCTAGTCCCCTGCATCTAGTTCCCTGCACCTGCATTCTCGAGCGCTTCCAACCTTGACTTCAAATTCTCAATCACGTCTTGTTGCTCTTGGTTCATTTTAATCAAATAGGGAATGAAGTAGTCGTATTTAATTCCTACAGGTTGACTTCCCCAGTTCAACTGATTATAATCCTCATCCGCGATCTGGTCAATAGTAGACACATCAATTTCCGAGGGCATAATGACATTTCCATCTCGATCTTTACATAATCCGATTGCATTGCGCAATTCGGGCGCTAAATAATAAACATCTTGTACCAGTAATCCCACACTTTTGTAAGGGTCCCCTTTTTTTTGGAAATCCTCATAAAGATCGTATGTTTTAGGCCGTAATTTCATAACGGATTGAGTTGCATTTTCGATCATTATTTCATTGTTCTTAATTCTGGTGTCACTAAGAGTGTTAAATGCGTCGGCAATAGTTTTATTTTTCAAAGTCTGTGTAGTATTGGCAGTAATAATCTCATCATCTTCCACCGTAAAAGGCAAGGAATAATTCACATCAACATCCACTACATACTCTGACAACGTAATAATTGTAATTTGTAGTTGTCTCCCGGTATATGGATAACTGAAATTTGAAAATTTCAAATATAGTCGTTTATTTGTTGCATCAATGGATTCAATAAAATTCCGCGAATAAGTATGATGTATATTTTGAATAGGAAATGGAACATTCCATCCTTTAAATTTGTCGGGTGCTTCTTGCGTATATGGCACATAATTCCAACTAAGGTCATTATATACAGTCGGACTTGTAGTATTTATATAGTTCCATTGATATTGAACCGTATTGTATTCAACAGTTTCTGTATAACGAAAAGTATTGTGAAAATAGAATGGTATAATAGACCCTTTAAATACATCCCAACCATCACCTGAAATATCAAAATCAAAACGAAATGCATTCCAATAGTCGATAGTAGGTATAACTATACCGTCGTTCACATTAATTCCACTAAGGGAAGTTACAGTTACAAATGATGTATCAAAATATCCGGTATATTGTTGCGATGTGTCCGTGAACTCGGGACTTTCTGTTAATTTTATTTTGATTAAACTTGGTTCGTCATTATACAATACATCCACGTAACTAACATCGGTTTTAACAACATCATTTTCACCTATTATCGATGATTTTCCTACTATAATGGCATTGCTTGGGTCTACGTCAATTCCATAAATCTCATCGGCGGAAGATCTGTAACCAATAAAAGCGCCACTTTGCGCACTAGTTTGAAATGCTTGAGTGATATTTGTGATTCCATTGGATGAAGTGTTGCTAGTACTGGTGGTAGAGTTACTTGTGGTGCTTATAAAGTTACTTAAACCTTTCTTACCAACGTATACATAATATGGGTCTAATACAGGTACATCGGTATCATTTATTAAGTTACCCACTTGATTGATATCATTAAATAGTAAAACACCACTTTTTAAGTCAATAAACCAACTACCATTTCCTAAAATAATTTTTGTTAATCCATTTCCTGCGGTACCAGTTTTTGTGCTATATAAATCATATTTATATGGTGTGTATGCTCCGACTTGTTTATAATTCATTTGTAAACCATTCATTAGTAAATTTGTTCCCACAGTTATAAGATCTGTGGTTTCTTTAGCCGTTTTATAATATGACATTTTTTCCCCAGTGGCCGGGTTTAATCCACTTAAAACGGAATCTAATTTAAGGCCTTTGAAACGTCTTACTTTTCTTGTCGAATCTTCGACAATACTGCATTCAGACAGATTGGTTGTGAAGGTATAATTAACAAAATCATCATTTGTAAGTCCAATCTCCGCAGCAGTTAAAGCAGTGCCATTTGTGTTAAAATCTGGTTCTGCTGGTACTTCTTCAACTAATATCTCATCACCAAAGAAATAATTATTGAAAGGAACTGCAATTTCTTCATACCATTCACGATTTTCATTTGTAGATGGAAATCCAAATGCTGTTTTAATTAAAACATTGGCTTGTTCCGCTGTATCGAATGCCGCTGTATCCCCCATATATAGTTTGTTGATATTATTCGTTTATAATAATATCATTTTACAATATTGTATTTTCGCTTCTCATTAGTTAAATTGAATTCAAAATTTCAAAATCTAACTAGGAGACTTAATACCAACATAAACATATAAATATGTGGAGTTCATTAGCGCTATATCTACGTGCAAACCATAAGAGTTAGCGGTGCCCTTTCTGGCTCCATAATTACCCCCAGTGCTGTTTCCAAGTGAAGTTGCTACATAGCCTGACACAGAATAATCAGTATCTCCACCTACATATGCCGATTGTAATGATCCAATGTGTGTTTTTACTACCCCATTTGCTTCGTAGTCTACTTTGGCAAACCCAATAACGTCTGTATTATCTGAATCAAATAGATTTGTCACTATACCTGTTTCAAAATAACCATTCAATATGGTTTGTAATTCCAATTTAGACGAGGTTATTGTGTAATTGACGCTATTATGTTGAAGTTTTAATGCAGTACCTACTACGACCTTCTCAAATCTAAACGCAATCCATTTATAACCTGTTCCGTCGTCAACTGCATCTCCATTTATATCTGTTCCTTTGTCTGCAGCGTTATAACTATTTACAGTGATATTATCCCAAGTATAACTAGATGGATCCGGATATGATGAATCGCTAGGCGCTCTGAACTTACCTTGATAATACAACAATGTATGATCTTCAACTACCGCATTGTGATCAGTATATGATGATAGTCCAATGTTTCTCAAATCAGATGACATATTACTAGTGCCACTCAATTGCATAATATCGCCCGAAGTAACATTCAATTCGGGCGTAAATGTTCCAGAAGAGTTGGTAAAACTGGAATAATCGACAAAATGATTGCATGAAACAGTGTTTGTGATTTTAGCAGACGCTCCTTCCATTGAATATACATATTCATCAAATGTTAAATCAAAACTAGCCGTACCCGTTCGCGAAGATGTGTGGTGACATTTTCCAGACGTGCTATAAAAGTTTGTATTGTCAGTTACGCCTAATTCGTAAATACCGCTCGCGTCGATGGTGCTAATTTTATGGTAAATTGTGCTATCGCCGCTGACATTAGCAATTCCTCCAATATATGAAAGAATCTTATCTCCACGAATGTATTTATTTGGTGAATTGATGTTTGAATACTTACGTGTGCATTCAATATTGAATTTTTCCACACTTGGAATACCCATACAATATTTCACTGTTTTCACAACGGGAGTGTTTGTAGCAGTGTCTCTCTTAGGCAAGCCAACTAAATCATCAATGTAAAAGTATGTCGTATAGGTCGCAGATCCTGCCTTTGTTTTCGTAGAGTCTCTATTGAAATCAATTTTCAGTTCATATGGGTTCGAACTTGCGTCTCCGAATGCGCCTGATACGTCAGTGGATTCCAAGGTATTCAAATAAAATCGCCCAAATATTCGGAATCCTCTTTGCAGTGAATCATTACGATATTGATCCCAATAAATAAAGTCATTATTAGAATTGTTTTGATGTAAGAAAAAGATGGTGCTTCCTGAACTATCTGGCGTTAACAAATGGTTGTAACTATTGTTAGAATAAAAGCCACTATGGAATCCATGATAACTGAGTCTTTGTTTTTCTATGAAACTTCCACCAGGTGGCTTCACTGACGCTTTTACTACCACTATATTAGACGCATCTACATTAGACGCATCGGCCAAAAATTTTCCAATACCTGATGTTATTGCAGACAAGTTGTTTCCAGTTTTATCTCTATCGGACACTTCGAAATTAAATCTACCAGATCCAGTGGCTTTCGCGCTTGTGAAATTTTTATTCATGTAAATATGCTGGTTGCTGTTTTTACGACTTGTTAAACCACCGACGTAAAAGTCGGTTCTGGAGCCAGAATGTGATCGTGTGTAATCTAAATTTCCATTGCCAGGCACATTGCCATAAGAACTATGAATCGCCGGTAAATGTGTGTAAACGTCACCAGATGCTCCGACAAGATTGAAGTAATCACCACCGCTTCCACTTATGTCATTCCAACTAGCGTCTGGAATATTGAACTTATCCGTTAATAAATTACTGACTCTTGTGAAAAATTTATATTGGGAGCCGTATTCTAACCCGGTAATTACTGTAGTGTAGTTGGAATTCGAGTATATGTTGTTATTTGTTTCGTCTTCTGTATGTGTAGCGATGTCTGTTCCCAGTGTGTAATATGACAAGGTGTCAATGAGTTTATATTTGGTTTGTGTGTCGTCCATTTTTGTGTGATTTGTCGATGAATTGCCGCTTTCGATATCTTGTGTTGTGTATTTTATTGTCATCACATTTGATGCAGTTGAAACGTTTGGATCTCTTAGAACAGGAGCGTCCGGTGGACTTGCCTCTGAGAAACTGACACCAGTAACCACAAGCGCTCTGGATTCAATTGATGGATACTCTGCACTATCATTTACGCCATAAACACGAATGTCAAAGGAATCTAATGAAGAAAGTAAGCTTTTTCTGCTGTTAGTTGTGCTCGTTTGCTTCTTGATAATAATGCGGTTTTTATACTTTGTAGCGTTTGTGTTGTTTGTAACCAATGTGTCAGAGTTATAATCAGAGTTGCCGAACGATATTGTGAAGTCTGGCTCATTTTCCCAGCCGCCAGCGCCGCTATTCAATGTACTATGAGAAATATCAAAATAAATTTCATTGATGCTTGGAAGATAATGATTTTTATTTGTATTGGTGTATAAATTTAACAAGGCGCGATCGGTGCTGTTTGTTATTGACGGTATAATATCATTATAATTCCACGAAATATCAATGGTACTTGTATCTTCTAGTGATCCATTTAAAGTGAATTTCTCCGGTTGTTGAGTTAATACATCGAAAAACGTTTGTCCTCTGGTGTTGATGGTTGACGATGACCCACTTCCCGAGGAAGAGGAAGAAGATCCACCAATGGCGGTATTGTCTTCGAAATTGTCGTTATCTTCCAATAAACTCTCGCGCACGGTAGGCTTCAAATTTCCTGAGCCATCCAATAGAGATGATGGTAAACTTAGACTATGTTGACTTGCAATGCTTATAATGTCATCCAATTTCATTTGGGAAAGTTTTGTGACTGATGCACTGTGTGCAGTATTATACGCCTCAATAATTGTACTTGCACCATCCATATTGTCCATAACTGTACCATAAGAAGAACGTTTTCTGAATTTCAATTCGCCATTTACGTCGACTTGTAATTTATGCTGATCGCTGACATACAGTGTATTATCGGATAAATACAAATGCCTGATTTTATATTCCGCGGAACCGAGATCATATTGCGCGTTTGTATCGGGAATAATACTGCTAGTCATGGATCCACCCATAGAACTGACTCCACCACCCGATCCAGCAGGACCGGTTGGACCTTGAACACCCTGTGGACCTGTTGCGCCGACTCCTGGTGGACCGGTTGCACCATTTGTGCCATCTGCTCCGTCTGCTCCAGGAGGTCCCATTGGACCGGTATTACCAGTAGGGCCGATTAATTCCGATGGTGTTAGACTGTAAACCAAGATTTCGCCACCCATGCCAGAATGAGAGCCACAATAATAGTACAAAGATCCGGTGTGTGTTGTTGGAATAGTGATGCTAATTGTAGCGTCTGGTTGTCCACGTGTTCCGCTTTCCACTATTGAATATGTGTTGCTGTCTACTGCTGGACCTTCTGTGCTTGTGGAAAATTTGAATGGATGGCTTCCGAGGCTACTGTCGGCGACGTCAAACACATAAGTTTGGTTCTTGAACAAAGTAATAGTGGCTTGTTGAACGCCGTCAAGATAATACTTACCGCCGGCCGCAGTGACTACATATGTTTGTGCAATAGGATTTGTTCCCCTTGGTCCAGTGCATCCAGTCGGTCCGGTATTTCCCGTTGGACCAATGACTCCTTGGTCACCCTTTGGTCCCGTAGCGCCGGTTGTTCCAGTGGGTCCTGTTAATCCACCGCCGATATCTAAGTTGTCTTCGTAGTCGTCTAGACTGAAAAAGTCTTCTCTGGCAATATCGTTACGTCCCAATGATAACGCGTATTCTTGCATCTCTTCTGCCGCGATTTCTGCAATAGAGTTAATAGGGGCGCCTCCTCTGAGTGCACTGACATAAGAAATCAAGCCCGATTTAGATCCGGAGTCTCCAAAGGCTGACGGCAATGCGTCTGTTTTTCTTTTTCGGAATTTTAATTCACCGCTCGAACTGACTCCGACTCTATGCTGATCACCGATAAAAATGGTGTTGTTGGATACATAGAGATCTTTGATTTTCTTTGTTGCTGAACCGATATCGTATGCGCTATCTGTGTCTGGAACAATAGAGCGTGTCATAAATCCATTTGCACCGAAACCATCTTGTCCGGTTGGACCTGTTGGACCGTCTACGCCATCTATACCTTGTATACCGGTTGGACCTGTTGGGCCGGTTGCTCCATCTGTACCGTCTGCTCCATCTGCTCCATCTGCTCCGTTTGTACCTGGAATACCTTGTGGACCTGTTGGACCGTCTACGCCATCTTTACCTTGTATACCTGTTGGACCTGTTGGGCCGGTTGCTCCATCTGCACCGTCTGCTCCATCTGCTCCATCTGCTCCGTTTGTACCTGGAATACCTTGTGGACCTGTTGGACCTGTTGATCCGGTGTTTCCAGTGGCACCCGTAGATCCTGTGTTTCCGGTGGCTCCTGTTGATCCGGTGTTTCCAGTGGCACCCGTTGAACCAGTATTTCCAGTGGCACCCGTAGATCCGGTGTTTCCGGTGGCTCCGGTTGAACCAGTATTTCCAGTGGCTCCTGTTGATCCCGTCCACCCAGTAGGACCGTCTATACCATCCAAGTTCACATTGAAGACACCTGTAATATCGGTGGCAAACCCATTAATATTCACAATGCTATCAATCACTATAACACCAGATGCATATGCATATGAGTTAACCCGACCCTCAAAACTGTTGGTTAGAGGTGCGGATGAGTCAGTGACAATGACGGAGTTACCAGGTCTATACGCCAGTCTAGGCTCAATATTAAAAGACACATCTGTGGCGCCATTTGGATTAACGGTTTTACTGACACTTGACGATAGATATCTATCACCAGGCATACCTGTCGGACCAGTGGATCCAGTATTACCAGTTGAACCAGTGTGACCAGTAGGACCATCAATACCATCTAAATTGACGTTGTAAGTGGAGGTAACGCTTCCACTTGTAAATCCAGTGATGTTTGTTAAATTACTGATAGTAATCTCACCAGTGGATTTGTCATAAGAAGTCACCTGTCCTTCAAAATGATTACCGGTTGGATTAGACGAGTCTGTTACTTTCACAGAATTTCCGATAATATATGCAAGTCCTGACCCAACAATCACTGTCCAAGAGGTTACTGCGGCTGGATCTACTGTCTCGGCTGACACAGTGGAAGTCAAAAAGCGATCACCATCTACACCACCCGGACCTGTGGAACCAGTGTGTCCTGTGGCTCCGGTTGCACCAGTGTGTCCAGTTGGACCCGTTGAACCAGTGTGTCCTGTGGCTCCTGTTAAACCAGTGTGTCCAGTTGGACCCGTTGAGCCGGTATTTCCAGTTGGACCCGTTGAACCTGTGTTTCCAGTGGATCCTGTGGAACCAGTGTTTCCTGTTGGACCTGTGGAACCGGTGTTTCCAGTGGATCCTGTGGAACCAGTGTTTCCTGTTGGACCTGTGGAACCGGTGTTTCCAGTGACTCCCGTTGATCCAGTGTTTCCTGTTGCACCCGTGGATCCGGTGTTTCCGGTTGATCCTGTGGAACCAGTGTTTCCAGTGGCACCCGTTGAACCTGTGTTACCAGTAGATCCGGTTGATCCTGTATTTCCTGTTGCACCCGTTGAACCTGTATTACCAGTAGATCCTGTTGAACCTGTGTTACCAGTAGATCCGGTTGATCCTGTATGGCCAGTAGGTCCTGTAGATCCCGTATGTCCTGTTGCGCCAATAGAACCTGTGCTTCCGGTTGATCCCGTTGAACCGGTGTTTCCAGTGGCTCCCGTTGATCCAGTGTTACCAGTAGATCCTGTTGAACCTGTGTGACCCGTCAAACCTCTACTACCTGTTGATCCGGTATTTCCGGTGGCTCCTGTTGATCCGGTATTTCCGGTGGCACCAGTTGAACCGGTGTTTCCAGTGGATCCCGTTGAACCGGTGTTTCCAGTGGATCCCGTTGAACCAGTGTTTCCAGTGGATCCCGTTGAACCAGTGTTTCCGGTGGATCCCGTTGAGCCGGTGTTTCCAGTGGATCCTGTTGAGCCGGTGTTTCCAGTGGATCCTGTTGAACCAGTGTTTCCAGTGGCTCCCGTTGATCCGGTGTGACCCGTCAAACCTCTACTACCTGTTGAACCCGTGTTTCCAGTGGATCCAGTAGATCCTGTCCACCCAGTAGGACCGTCAATACCATCCAAGTTCACATTGAATATTGCGGTAACGTCGCTAGAAAATCCGTTGATGTTTACAAGGCTGTCAATAACGATCACACCAGATGCATAATCATAAGTTTTCACACGACCTTCAAAACTGTTGGTAAGAGGTGCCGATGAATCAGTGATGATCACGGAGTTACCAGGTCGATAGGCCAGTCTAGACTCAATGTTTAGCGACACTTCTGTCACACCATTAGGATTAACTGTTGTAGACTCACTTGACGATAGATATCTATCACCAGGCATACCTGTTGGACCAGTTGAACCGGTGTGTCCAGTGGATCCGGTATGACCAGTAGGACCGTCAATGCCATCCAGATTGACGATATACACACTTTCGATTGCCGAGTTAAATCCGACAAAGTTTGTTAATTGCTCTATCTCGATCGCGCCAGTCGCATATGAGTATGATTTAACTCTACCCTCAAAACTGTGAGTAAATGGATTCTGTTCATGCGTCACCTTGACGGAGTTACCGGCTACATATGCAAGTCTTGTGTCTACCGTGAATGTGACGGATCCAGAATTACGTGGATCAATGGATTTGGATGCCGATTTGGTTAAAAATTTATCTCCGGGTAAGCCTGTTGGACCGGTTGATCCAGTGTTACCCGTTGGACCCGTAGATCCAGTGTTTCCAGTGGCTCCGGTTGAGCCTGTGTTTCCAGTGGCTCCGGTTGAGCCTGTGTGTCCAGTATGGCCGGTAAATCCGGTAAATCCGGTGTGTCCAGTTGAGCCTGTGTGTCCAGTGTGTCCAGTCGAGCCGGTAGCGCCCATTGGACCCGTCGACCCAGTGTTGCCTGTTGCACCAGTAGATCCGGTGTTGCCTGTTGATCCAGTAGATCCGGTGTTACCTGTGGAGCCCGTAGAGCCGGTGTTTCCAGTGGCTCCCGTTGAACCGGTGTTTCCAGTGGCTCCCGTTGAACCGGTGTTACCCGTTGATCCAGTCGATCCAGTATGACCAGTGGTACCAGTAGATCCTGTGTTACCCGTGGCGCCAGTATAGCCAGTGTGACCTGTATGACCGGTAGATCCGGTGTTACCCGTGGCACCAGTAGAACCAGTGTGACCTGTATGACCGGTAGATCCGGTGTGTCCAGTGTGTCCAGTTGATCCGGTCAAACCTGTATGTCCAGTAGATCCAGTGTTTCCAGTGGCGCCCGTTGAACCGGTATTTCCTGTTGGACCTGTGGAGCCGGTGTTTCCAGTGGCTCCGGTCGAGCCTGTGTTTCCAGTAGCGCCAGTAGATCCAGTGTTTCCAGTGGCTCCTGTTGAACCCGTGTTTCCAGTGGCTCCGGTCGAGCCTGTATTTCCAGTAGCGCCAGTAGATCCAGTGTTTCCAGTGGCTCCTGTTGACCCTGTATGACCAGTAGCGCCAGTGGAGCCAGTGTGACCAGTTGGACCAGTTGATCCGGTATTACCAGTGGCGCCAGTTGATCCAGTGGCTCCGGTTGAGCCAGTGTGTCCTGTAAAACCTGTCGAACCAGTATGACCAGTGTGTCCTGTAAATCCGGTGTGACCAGTGTGACCGGTAAATCCGGTATGACCAGTATGACCGGTAGATCCAGTGTGTCCAGTAGGACCATCTATACCGTCCAAATTTACATTAAATACACCTGTAATTCCTGATGTGAAGCCGTGAATATTTACGATGTTGTCAATGACGATAGCGCCAGATGCATATGTGTATGACTTGACGCGACCCTCGAAACTGTTGACAAGAGGATTAATTATATCAGTAACAATCACGGAGTTACCAGGTCGATAGGCCAATCTAGAATCGATAGTGAGAGATATTTGAGTGGCGCCATTAGGATTAACAGTTGCGGCCTCACATGACGATAGATATCTATCGCCAGGCATACCTGTTGGACCAGTTGAACCGGTGTGTCCAGTGGATCCGGTATGACCAGTAGGACCGTCAATACCATCCAGATTGACGATATACACGCTGTCAATTGCCGAGTTAAATCCGATGAAATTTGTTAATTGATCGATCTCGATCGCACCAGTCGCATATATGTATGATTTAACTCTACCCTCAAAACTGTGAGTAAATGGATTCTGTTCATGCGTCACCTTGACGGAGTTACCGGATACATACGCCAGTCTTGGGTCTACTGTGAATGTGACGGATCCAGAGTTACGAGGATCAATGGATTTGGATGCCGATTTGGTTAAAAACTTATCACCAGGCATACCTGTGGCACCAGTTGATCCAGTGTGACCGGTAGGACCCGTAGATCCGGTATTACCTGTCGGACCCGTAGAGCCAGTATGACCAGTAAATCCGGTAAAACCAGTGTGACCAGTATGACCAGTAGATCCGGTGTTACCCGTCGGACCAGTAGATCCTGTGTGTCCAGTAGGACCAGTAGACCCTGTGTTACCGGTAATACCAGTAGATCCAGTGTTTCCAGTGGCTCCGGTAGATCCTGTGTTTCCAGTGGCTCCTGTTGAACCGGTGTTACCTGTTGCACCAGTGGATCCGGTGTTACCAGTGGCTCCTGTTGAACCGGTGTTTCCGGTGGCTCCTGTTGAACCGGTGTTTCCAGTTGGACCGGTAGATCCAGTATGACCGGTGGGACCAGTAGACCCTGTATGTCCGGTGTGCCCGGTTGATCCGGTGTTTCCAGTAGATCCCGTTGATCCGGTGTTTCCAGTAGATCCAGTTGATCCGGTGTTGCCTGTTGCACCAGTTGATCCGGTGTTTCCGGTGGCTCCCGTTGAGCCGGTGTTTCCTGTTGCACCAGTAGATCCTGTGTTTCCAGTGGCTCCTGTTGATCCGGTGTTTCCTGTGGCGCCCGTAGAACCGGTGTTTCCAGTGGCTCCTGTTGAACCGGTATTTCCTGTTGGACCTGTGGAGCCGGTGTTTCCTGTTGGACCTGTTGAACCGGTGTTTCCAGTGGCACCCGTTGAACCGGTATTTCCTGTTAGACCTGTCGAGCCGGTGTTTCCTGTTGCACCAGTAGACCCAGTGTTTCCAGTGGCGCCCGTTGAACCGGTGTTTCCTGTTAGACCTGTCGAGCCGGTGTTTCCAGTGGCACCAGTAGACCCAGTGTTTCCAGTGGCACCAGTTGATCCTGTGTTTCCAGTGGCTCCGGTTGAACCTGTGTGGCCAGTGAAACCCGTAAAACCTGTGTGACCCGTATGTCCCGTCGATCCAGTGTGACCCGTGTGTCCGGTGCTTCCTGTCCACCCAGTAGGACCATCAATGCCGTCCAAATTGACGTTGAAGATACCAGATATGTCAGTGTCAAAACCATATATATTGACAATAGTGTCAATGACAATATCACCAGACGCGTAAGTATACGATTTAACGCGACCTTCAAAACTGTTGATAAGAGGGTTGGCTATATCCGTGACAATTACAGAGTTACCAGGCCTATACGCCAGTCTAGACTCAATGTTTAGAGATACTTCACTTACACCATTAGGATTCAATGTCATAGACGATGTAGATGATAAATATCGATCACCAGGCATACCTGTTGGACCGGTTGATCCGGTGTGTCCTGTGGATCCGGTATGACCAGTAGGACCGTCGATACCATCCAGATTCACAATATAAACGCTATTCACTGCGGAGTTAAATCCGATGAAATTTGTTAATTGATCGATCTCGATAGCACCAGTCGCATATGTGTATGATTTAACTCTACCCTCGAAACTGTGAGTAAATGGATTCTGTTCATGTGTCACCTTGACGGAGTTACCGGATACATACGCCAGTCTTGGGTCTACTGTGAATGTGACGGATCCAGAGTTACGAGGATCAATGGATTTGGACGCCGTTTTCGTCAAAAACTTATCACCAGGCATACCTGTGGCACCAGTTGATCCAGTGTGACCGGTAGGACCCGTAGATCCGGTATTACCTGTCGGACCCGTAGAGCCAGTATGACCAGTAAATCCGGTATGTCCAGTTGGACCCGTTGAACCGGTGTTACCCGTTGACCCAGTAGATCCAGTGTGTCCAGTAAATCCGGTATGACCAGTTGAACCTGTTGAACCGGTGTTACCCGTTGACCCAGTAGATCCAGTGTGTCCAGTGAAACCGGTGTGACCAGTTGGACCCGTTGAGCCAGTGTTGCCCGTTGGACCAGTAGAGCCAGTGTGTCCAGTAAATCCGGTATGTCCGGTTGGACCCGTAGATCCGGTATTACCTGTTGGACCAGTAGAGCCAGTGTGTCCAGTAAATCCGGTATGTCCGGTAGATCCAGTATGTCCAGTGGATCCCGTATGACCAGTGGATCCCGTGTGACCAGTGAAACCAGTATGTCCAGTGGATCCTGTATGACCAGTGAAACCAGTATGTCCAGTGGATCCCGTATGACCAGTGAAACCTGTGTGGCCAGTGGATCCCGTATGACCGGTAAAACCTGTATGACCAGTAGAGCCTGTGTGGCCGGTAAAACCGGTATGTCCAGTGGATCCTGTATGACCAGTGAAACCAGTGTGTCCAGTGGATCCCGTGTGACCGGTAAAGCCTGTATGACCAGTAGAGCCTGTATGGCCGGTAAAACCTGTATGGCCAGTAGATCCTGTGTGTCCAGTGAAACCAGTGTGACCAGTCGAACCAGTATGACCAGTGAAACCAGTGTGTCCAGTAGTACCTGTGGATCCTGTGTTACCTGTGGCGCCAGTAGAACCCGTATGACCAGTAAAACCAGTGAAACCAGTATGTCCAGTGTGCCCAGTAGATCCAGTATGTCCAGTGAACCCAGTAAAACCAGTATGTCCTGTAAAACCGGTATGTCCAGTATGACCCGTCGATCCAGTGTGTCCAGTGTGCCCAGTAGATCCAGTGTGTCCAGTGAAGCCCGTAAAACCGGTATGTCCAGTGTGTCCAGTGCTTCCGGTCCACCCGGTAGGACCGTCTATGCCGTCCAGATTTACATTGAAGATACCAGATATGTCAGTGTCAAAACCATAAATGTTGACAATAGTGTCAATGACAATATCACCAGACGCATAAGTATATGATTTAACACGACCTTCAAAACTATTAGTAAGAGGGTTGACTATATCCGTGACAATTACAGAGTTACCAGGTCGATAAGCCAATCGCGATTCAATATTCATTGACACGTCTACTTGACCACGAGGGTTTAATGTCATAGACGATGTAGACGATAAATATCGATCTCCGGGCATACCCGTTGGACCGGTTGATCCAGTGTTACCAGTAAAACCGGTGTGACCAGTTGGACCATCAATACCGTCCAAGTTAACAGTAAACACATCGGTAATAGCGTTACTAAAACCTTTCACATGCACGATTTTATCAATCTTTATTTCCCCAGATGCATAGGTATAAGAATTAACTCGACCTTCAAAACTATTTACAAGAGGATTTGATGATTGTGTTACAACAACCGAGTTACCCGGTCTATACGCAAGTCTAGACTCGATATAAAGCGTAACAGTTGAGACTACATCGCCATTTGTATCATAAGGATTTATTGACATATTAGCCGTCAAACTCAAATACTTATCTCCTGGCATACCGGTTGGACCAGTAGATCCGGTGTGTCCGGTGAAACCAGTAAACCCAGTAGAACCTGTATGACCGGTGTGACCGGTAGAACCAGTATGACCGGTGTGTCCAGTGAAACCTGTTGAACCAGTATGTCCAGTAAAACCAGTATGACCAGTTGAACCAGTATGTCCAGTAAAACCGGTATGACCAGTGTGACCAGTGAAACCGGTATGACCGGTGTGACCGGTAGAACCAGTGTGTCCTGTATGACCAGTAGATCCCGTGTGTCCAGTGAAACCAGTAAAACCAGTGTGTCCAGTATGACCTGTAAATCCGGTGGATCCAGTATGGCCTGTAAAACCAGTGTGTCCTGTAAATCCGGTGGATCCAGTATGGCCTGTATGACCTGTGAAACCAGTGGATCCAGTAACACCCGTTGGACCCGTTCCAATAGGACCCGTTGGACCTGTAAATCCAGTATAACCTGTTCGTCCAGTTGGACCCGTTGCTCCCTCTATTTCACCATACGTATAACCTTTCTCTAATTTTGAATAATAAATGTCCACATAATTACCAGAAGCATCACCACCAATCGCCATAATATCATCACCCGTAGAGGAAACCGAAATGGATTTCCAAAAATTCGCCGATGAGTCAGTCAATGACCATGTGGTACCAAAATCACTTGATTTATATATTTGACTACTTGCATCAATGGTCAATAACTGATATTGTCCAGTTGCAGAAATGGCCAAATCGGTAAAATCCACATTATCGGGCGCATTGGATTTTCGCCATATTGCGGAACCTTCACGTGGAGAATAAACAAACAACCCCAAATTATTTAACGCTAAAACATGAAAATCCCCATTTTTATTTGTTTTGATAATACCGTTTGTAGCCGTGTTGAAAGCATCCACTGTAAATTCACTCCATGTTGAACCATAATCACTAGATTTATATAAAGCATCGGTGGCAAGAGCAAACATATGTTTCCCTTTGGCCGATACTTCCACAGATTTCCACGTTTTGTCAGCAGCAACCGTGACAGTGCTCCATGAAACACCATAATTCGTAGATAAATACACCTTAGAATCTACACATGCAATTTGATGAATACCATGTGACGCAACCGCAATAGAGTTCCAGGTAGTATTTGATTCAGCATCAGATGCCAACCATGTTTTACCAAAATTGCTAGAATAATAAATTCCGGAACCATCCAAACATGCCGATGCATATTGTCCTAGTGCAGAAATCGCAACTGCACTCCAATCACCTATAATGGAATTGGATTGTAACCATGTTAAACCATTGTCTTTGGAATACCAAATAGCGTCGCTCTTTATTGAAACAATAGCATATTTACCCGACGATGATGTAGAAATCTTCGTCATAATATCATTGTTTGGCTGAATGGGGGAATTCCAATTTTGTCCAAAAGTGTCATAGTCAGGGTGTAAATAAAGTATCGTACCCTCGGATGTTAAATTTGAAACATTATATATTTCTGTTTCTTTAAAATCCCACTCTTCATCATTCACAATGACTTTTCCCAAGTGAATATTAGCCATTATTTATATAATAAAGGTTGATAATTATTCCTAATGTCAACCTTTATAATCACTCACAATATACTTTTTCATCCAATATGACATAACCATTTACCAGTGTCTTCATTGAAATTTTCAAAATAAATCAAAAATATTAAACGATTGGGTGCCACAAAGATTTGCGAAATACCCCGACGTGCATATAAATTATTGTAAATATTGTCCGACGTGCTTGTGATGGTAATGTCGGTTGATGAAACATTGGCCACAAGAATTGTTGTTGTATTCTTAGTCTCGTCAGGTAAATCAATGTTATGATTGTCATCTCTAACCACAATATATCGACACGGATTAAAAATATAACTCATATATATG
>VMHT01216514.1_pt1 | contig 19970 bp, 11 predicted proteins | sample 4693611 | NCBI WGS metagenome assembly VMHT01 (sample SAMN12280063, study PRJNA550983) | marine metagenome | isolation source: seawater sampled from same location over 5 years 0.02-0.2 micron viral filtrate | place: USA: collected off the coast of southern California halfway between the port... ...
GTAAGGTGGAAAAGGAGGTGGTAAAGTTGGTTTAGGTGGATCAACAGTTTCTACAGGTTTTGTACCCTCTGGTTCTCTAAGATCACTTGGAGGTACTACCATAGGTGTATAAGAAGGTACGTCAGCTGTAGGTAACGGTATAGATATTGTTTTAAGTGGTATTGGGTTAGGAAGAAGTATCTTCGGTAGTTCCATCTTCAAGTTCCCTGTCTTTTAAAACAGCTTGTGTAGCTATAATAGCTTCTTTACAACTTTGTTGTGTTTGAACTGCCTCGTTATATGTTTTAACAAGTTGTTCAAGTGATGTTTTTAATTCTTCAGTGGTTGGTCTAGTCATATTAGCTAGGTTTTGTTGGATATGTAGGGTTTGTAGGATCAGATGTATTAGCTGGTAAATCTCTTAGTGCTTGTCTATAAGTTTTCCAAGCATCTGATAGAGTAACGTCAGAGTTAGCCATCCAATCTGTTTCTGCAAGTAATTTATCTCTTTCTTCTCTAAGGTCTATCCAATCTAGGGCAGTTTTAGATAATGGTAGTTGAGTTGTAAGTTGTTCCCAAGTAAAAGGTAACAGCTCGTGGTTGTAACAATGATTATCTTTATCATAATACCCTAAATTTTTAAACATCTCCGCATTTTCTGGACAACCTTCTATTGCTGTGTGAGTATACGCCCAGTTACTTGTAGGGTCGAGAGTTTTAACTGCGTGAGTTAATGTATGTATTGTGTAAGTCATAATTTAATTAAGGTGCAGTGTATGATGCTCCTTGGTTTCCATTTGCTTGTGCTTGATCAGTGTCAACTTCAATTAGTTCAAACACACCTTGAGTCCAAAAAGTTGGATCATTAGTTCCGTTAATAGTTACTGAAGAACCTTGTTCAGCACTAATCCATTCCACTCTATAATCATGGTTATTTGTATCATTAGGTTGAAAAATACCAGTAGAATTAAGGTGAAAGTTTCTTGTAGATTGTGCGGACGAGCCATTACCATGTCCAACTGCACCACCCTGTCCTTGGTTTTGATCGTATGTAAAAAGAATTCTAGCTTCATCAGTAGTTGCATTACCTTGACAACAAAAATGAGCTTTACATATAACTAGATTTCCAGATCTTTTTATAGCATGAGTTATAGTTGCCATACCTTGAACCTCAACAAAACCACTAGAACCTTGGTTGTTCGATTTTGATTGTTGTTGACCTGTTACAGCCGTTTTGTAAGACACTACGTTACTGTAATCAAGTTGAGCTCCAGATGCCCAATAAATAGCCATTATGATACCTCCGTTAAATTAAATTTAAATGTTTTACCAGAACGATTATTTTTTAAGAACAAGTCTGATTCTCCTTCAACTATTGTATAATTACCCCAAGTACCATCTATACCATTATCACCGACAGCTTCGTTAGATAGTTGTAAATCTTGTGTGTAAAGGTTTCTCCAACGTAAAGATGATGAACCTAAATCAAATGTGTTGGTAGTGTTAGGCTTAAAATGTCCATCACTATCAATAACTGCATTACCATTTCCAGCATCATCCATAAAGATAAAACCACTAGTTCCACCTTGTATATATAAATAATTACTATGATGTTGAATTTTACCAGGATGATTTCCTGTCCAGTTTCCACTAGTAAGTCTTATATCACTATTAGCACCAACAGTTACAGCACCAGATCCACCATTAAATGTGGCATCTACGTTGAAACCAAGATTGGAGCCAGTAATAGTACCATTATTATCTAATTCCATTACTGCAGCACCACCAGCATTTCTAAACTGCCATCCGCTAGTAGCTTGTAAATAAAATTTATTTGAATGGTATTGTATTTTACCAACGTGTTCTCCTGACCAAGTACCACTACCAAATCTAATATCACTATTAGCTGCTATAGTTACAGCACCAGCTCCACCAGAAAATGTAATGTCTCCAGAAGCTGTATCTGCTGTGTCTGATCTTAAGAAACTTGTAGAACTAAGACCATCTAATACGTCAGCATCTAGCCCACTTCCAGCACCATCATTACCAGCGTGCCATACAGTACTATTAGTTCCATCATGATAATAATTTAATCCATTTGCACCGCTTCCAATATAAAACTGTTCTCCACTCGTTTCGTTTACTATGTAAACATTACCATTTGAGTGAGCTTGTAGGTATGCTGCGTTTGTTGATCCATTTTTAAATCTTATGTAAGGATCACTTGAACCACTTAATACTATTTTTTGATCATTAGTACCGTCTTGTGTAATTTGGTTTCCCGCTGTAATTTGGCTTGTCGCATTAATATTTCCTGTTACGTCAAGACCAGCACCACAATCTAAGTTACCAGGAATGTCAACGTGACCATCAGAATTTATCGTAATCCTAGCTGCATAACTATTTGTTTTATCTTGAAATTCAAAACTACCACTATTATTAATTATTCTATAATCAGGAGTAGAGTTAGTATCATCAAAGTTTAGAGTTGGTGCAGCGGATGTAATTGTACTATCACCAAATGAACCAGCTCCACTTACTCCAAGGCTTCCTGTTACGCTAGCTCCAGAATTATTAACTGTAAATCGAGTATTACCAGATCTTGTTGATGTAATATCTCCGTTGTTTGCTACTGCTACGCTAGATGTTCCGTTTGCAATAGTTGTGCTGTCAATCGCAGTTGTTGAAGCTGCTGTAACTAAACCTTGAGCGTCAACTGTGACGATAGGAATAGCAGAGCTAGAACCGTATTGACCAGCAGTTACACCAGAGTTTTCTAATTGTGTACCAAGAATTGCACCAGCTGGTACGTTATCCATATCTTGTGCAGCTACTGGATGTCCTCCAGCAGTTGAGCCGTCATGTACAACAAGAGTATCTTTGTCTGTATCTACAGTAACTTCGCCTTCGGCTCCAGTAAAGCTACTATGTTGCGTGGTTGTTCCACGTCTTAGTTTTAATAATTTTGCCATTAAATTGTTCCGAAGTCGATTTGTAAATTGTTACCGCTAACTGTTCCTACCTCAGTAAGGTTCTTATCGTTACAGTCCATATGATTTGCTAACGCAGGGTTTGCATCATTAATTAAACCAGCTATACCAGGAGATATACCTACAAAAGTACTACCATTATAATAGTTAAGTACGTTTGATGTACTATTGTACCAAAGATCTCCAGTGCTAGGAGATGAAGGTGTACCACTTTGAATTACATATTCGTTTGCATATCTGTTTACATCACCTATAGATGCAGCTACAGTTCCTATGTTGTTAAGTACACTCGTTACAGCAAGTGTATTCATGTCACTAATAACATCAGATACAGCTAACATATTCATGTCAGCCACAACGTCAGTAGTTCCAAGAATAGCCATGTCTGCTATTATGTCAGTTGTAGCTAACATAGCCATGTCTGCTATTATGTCAGTTGTAGCTAACATAGACATATCAGTTATAACAGCTGGTACACCTAATAAAGCCATATCTGCTACAACATCAGAGGTAGCAAGCAAGTTCATATCAGCTACAATGTCAGCTGTAGCAAGAGTATTCATATCTGCTACAACATCTGTAGTACCAAGTATTGCTAAGTCTGCGACTGCGTCTGCTGTACCAAGTCTGCCTATTTCTGTTGCTTTACCAGCTACTGCACCGATGTCAGTTTGATCTGCTGCGACTGCTGTAATGTTTGCTAAGTTAGTTGAGTTTGCAACTGTGTTGACAGAAGCTATATTTGCACCGACTGTATTAATAGAGTTATTTCCAGATCCAGTGTTAACTGCATTAGTTATAAGACCTAAATCTTCTTGGAAAGTAATGTGACCCGAAACACTATTGATAGCTGTAATTGTTGATTGGTCTGGGGTAATAGGACTAAATCCATCACCAGAACTACCGTCATAGACCATCATAACTTTGTTAGATGAGCTATCAAACCATAAGTCTCCTACAGCTAAAGAGCTTGAATCTGCTCTTGCTGTGGGGGCACTTGCACTAATTTGGTAAGTATCAGCAAAGTTGTTTATATCTACTACGTTTGCACCAGCAGCAGCTATGTTTACAGCATTTGTAGCTACGGTTGTAACCTCTGTTGCCTTTGGAACTAATCTGTGAAATGCGTATGTATGATCTACAGAAGTTGTTTCTGCCAAAAATCCAAAGCCTTGTGGTATAGTAGCATTCACACCTATAATAATAACTGGTAAACCAGATCCTCTACCGTTTGCAATAGTAACTGTAGTTCCACTAGGAGCTAAGTTAGTTGAAGCCGTTTTAACTGAGACAACAGTACCACCTTTTGCAGAACCGCTATTAGTAATATCAGGGTTTTCTGTTGGAAAACTTGTTTCATTTGCTATAGGTACAAATCCACCTACGTCATCAACAAGTTCAATAATACGTAAATCTATAGCAGCAGTAGTTGCTACTTTAGAATCAGTACTAGCCCATGTAACTCCACTAGCAATAGTTTCTGAAGAGTCCTGTCTTAGGAATAGAGCTTCAGCTTCTGTTTCTGTGTAGTACCTACCGTCTAACGCTCCATCAGTTAAAAGTTCAGTTTCTGTATAATATCTGTTATCTAATTGACCAGCATCTAGCTCAGTTTCTGTGTAGTATCTGCCATCAGCAGCACCATCAGTTATTTCAGTTTCTGTAAAGTATAAGTTATTTAATTGACCGCCATTTAATTCTGTTTCTGTATAATACCTATTATCTAAAGTACCAGTATCAATCTGGTTTGTAGTAATAGTATTATTAGCTATATCTCCAGCTACTATAGTGCCATCTACTATTTTTTGACTTGTTACTGAGTTAGTGTTTAATTGATCGTTGGTAATAGCTCCATCAGCTATATGTCGTGTTATAATTGCATCATTATTAATGTCAGATGATTCGATAGCATTGTTTGCTATCTTAGTGCTAATTATAGCATCATTAGCTATATCTGCTGTACCAATACTACCATCTATAATATTAGAACTGTTTATAAATGGTTGTGGTACACCACCAATAGTAGGTTGTACACCACCAAATATTGCATTTTCTAAATCAAGTGCTTTGTTTCTAGCATCCTGTGCAGTAAAATTAGACTCAGTAGAGGAGTTGTTAAGATCTGTGGCTCTTATAGTGCTGCCACTTGCAAAGCTAGTATATGAACTATCTGCATCTCTTGTTCTACGTTCACAAAATACTACTGCCCCACTAGGTAGTGCAGAGTTAAATGTAATTGTATTGTTATCGCTGGATAGTGTGTAGTTGTATAAAGTTGCTCCCGCAGATACTGCAGGGAAGTATAATCCGTCTGTGTTGTTCACCTGTGGGTGACTAGACTGTGCAGTACTACCAGTAGATTGGCGTAGCTGTAGCACTCTAGTACCACCCGACAATGTGACATAAACATCTAGATCATCTTGGTTATTCAGTTGTATGCTGACTGGATTAAATACAGTTGTAGTTGCATTAGTCGTAGCAGCGAATGATTTTTTAGTTGTAACTGCCATTGATAATCAATGTTATTTTGGTATGTTTACTAGGTTTTGTATTATATTATAATTACCTTTCTTACTATAGAACTCGTAACTTGTCCTTTCTTTAATTCTTTGATATAAAGCGGGGTGTTCTCGCCTTAAACGTGCTATAGCTTGTTTCTTTTCTTGTAAAAATATACGTTGTACGTCAATATAAAACTTCTGATCTGTTGCTCCAAAGCCTTCACGTTTCATTAGACCTAGTCTTTTATATTCTTCTAGTTGATTTTGCCAACTTTGTGAACTTATTAGTTTATCTAATCTTTCATATAGGTCACTTTCAGCTAAATATCTCTGTAACTCAGACTGTTCAAATGAGTTAAGCTCTTCACCTTTCCATGTACGTAATGTTTCTGGTAAGTTAAAGCTTATATCACGTAAAGCTTTCTTAACTTTATTGTTACCTGCGTATGTTACAGCAACAGGTGACAGTGAGTTCCATAGTTTCATTAATGGATTAGTAGTATATGCACTAAATTGCACAGCTTCTTTTCCAGGTTCTAGTATATCGTACTTAGCGGGTAAAGAACTTTTAAATGCAATATCTCTTTTAATAAGAGTTTCAAAGAATCCTCTAGATATACGCTCATTTTCGTCTACTAAATTACCTAATTGAGCACTTAAACCAGAATATGGTACTTGTGATCTAACTAATTTAGCTGCAATACGTTGTAATTGTATTTCACTTGTTGATCCACTAAGGACTTGAGCAAGATCTTCTACACCTGCTAACATAGACTTGTCAACAACCACAGCTGTTGCCATAAACATTATCTTTTCTAGCATATTATCCCTAACATCTTCGCCTAAAGCGTACTGATAGTTCATAACATTAGCTACAGAAGTTAGTATACTGTTAAATGGCTCTATATCACCGTAAGATACGTATGTATCACCTATTTTAAATGAGTTTGGTTGTATCTTATTAGCTCTCCAAAGGTCTCTAGTCTCTTTATCGTAAGGCATCATACCTGTCATGTTGCCTGTTATAGCAGCACCCATAGCTAAAGCTACTATCATAGCACCTGTAGCTTCTCTACCTTTAAGAATAGCTATTTGGTTAGGTATATCTGCTTTAGCTACACCATATTCTTTCATTAAGTAGTCAGCATTAGCTCCTGTCCTTGCAAACTCCATAAAGTCCTTATATTTGCTATGAAATCTAGCAATTCCAGGGGTATGTTGGAATGTAAGGTCAATAGCGTTGACTCCAGTACGTACAAATGGGAAGAATAAACGGAATCCAGTAAGCTTTCCAATGGATTCTAGACCCTTTAAATTACCTGTTAGGGCTTTAGTTAAAGCAATCTCATCACCTGCCAAAGAAGCAGCTTTATCTGAGACAACCCACATGTCATATTTATCTTTCTTAAAAATTTGTCGCCTAAAATTTTCTTCAGTATTTGTTGCTACCTTAATTACATCGTCTAAATCTACACCTTGATCTATTGCAGCTCTAGCAGCTTTCATACGCATATCAAATCTACCTAATAGGTTTCTAGCTAAAGCGTCTCCAGCTCCCATAGCGTTCTGTGAATAGCGTACCCAAGGTGAGTTGTTAAAGTCTAATAAAGTTTCAGCTATTTTGTAAGCTTGTTGTTCAGACGGAGTACCGTACTTATAAACAAACTTAGCCATATCTTTAAATTCTTTAGTATTAGTCTCTACATTAAACTTACCTACATAGGTTTGTGCCTTTCTATTAATACCTAAGTCCCAGTTGTGCTTAAACATTTTCATGCTTTCAGCAAACATCTCATTGATACCATGTATCTGGGCTGCAGCAATAATCATTTCTTGTTTATTACCACCCAGTGCAGCACCTGTCCATGCCTGGAACGGTCTCATTAATGCAAGAAAGTTAGTACCTACAATAGCTTTGATTGGTGTACGTACGCTACTTAACACAGAGTTATAGAACATACCCCGCATTTGCTCACGTATACCAGACTTATAATTTTGTCCTTTAAATCTACCACCCTTAGATAATACTCTCATAAACTGAGTCATATCATCATAAGTAAATACTTTACCACCACTAAGAGCATGCATTTCTAGTAGATCAGCACGTAGAGAATCATCACCTTCTTTAGTTAAACGTTCTAATTCTTTATGAAAAGCTGCAAAATCGTCATCAATTTTTGTTAACTCACTTTCAATTAAACGTCTAGCATCCTCTGGTAATAATCTACCTTTTGGGTTTTGTCTTGCTAGCTCGCTACCAGTCATAAAACCAATCTTTTTATATTCACGTAAAGCAATAATTAAAGAATCGTTAGCATGCTTAAGTTGACGTGTTTTGTTAGCACCTGCGGGCAGGTTTAGCCCTCCTGTAGCAAACATAGATGCACGTTTAGCAAGTGTTTGTACAACTAACTCTAAGGCTATCTTTTGCTCTGCTGTACCAGTAACTACTTTATTACCATTGTGTGTATATTCTATACGATCTTTTGGATTTTTTTTAAAATAATCATTAAGATTTTTACTTGTACCACCGCCTTTTATATCAGCGTCAATACGTGCATATATCTCTTCAGCTTGTCTTAATATAGCAGACTGTACTTTATTATAGTCGTATGAGTTGTTAAGGTTCTCAAAAACTTCGTCACTTAATTTTGCAGAAAATTCTTTAACAAACTTGTATAATGATTCACTACCATCTGCAAGTCGTTTAATCTGTTTTTCTATCAAGATTTGGTTAGTTGTACTACCATTTTGATCTATCATCTCCTTAAGTAACTTTTTAGTTTTACCTTTTAAGTCCTCACTTCCATCTGGGAAAACAGTCTTTTCATCATCTGAAAAATTATTAGGGTTACGATCAGGTGTTGGATCAGTGTCCTTACCAGCATTAGATCTACCTGTAGTTTCATCCCAAGCATCATTTTTACGAGCACCTTTATTTTTAGCTAAATTTTCTAGCTCATCTTTGCTAAGACGTTTAAAGTCATCACCATCGGTCATCTCTTTAAAAGTTTCTATAGAAGTAATCTCATCAAAATCATCAATAAATGGATTCCAACCTTCCATTGCCATAACTTCCATTTCTAATGTAGCTGGCTCTATAAACAAATCACTCTTCCGCATTTCATTATATCTTCTACGTTTATAATTACCAAATATACGCCTTGCCTGTGACCCTCCAAGCCTTGATGCAACCGTAGCATACATATCTTTAAGTAAGATAGACACCTCTTGTCCTAGACGCTTCCAAGTACCTGCTGGGGCAAAATAATATTTACCTTCAGCTGTTTCTCTTTGATATGTATAAAACTCATCTGACATGGTTTCAGCAAACCACTCGTCTATATTTTTATATCTGTAGTTAGTAGAAGTATATCTACCTTTGTTAAATAATTGTACGTCTTTTGTACCAGTTGCTAACCATTTAGCTTTTCTATTTTTAAATTCTACATTTAATTTTTTAACGTCAGATTTAGGTAAATATCTAGATAAACTGTGCCATAGTTCATGGATCATAACCTCGGTTAGACCATTTTCTTCCATAGCTTGTTGTTGTATTTCAACTAATTTGTTACCAAAATTAAACCTACCTTGTGGCCCAAGCTTGTTTGTAAATGATATAGACACATCATCAAAAAATCTGTCACCTATAAGATTTATAAATTCTTCAACTTCATTTGCTTCAAACTCCTCTACACCTTTAGCCATAAAGCGTTTACTTAATCTATCAATTAAATATTGAGCACCTCTACTACCTTCTAATCCTCTACCAGCTTCGATGTTGGTTTTATAAGGTTGCCTAGGGGGTCTTTGTCCAAAATTACCATCTTCAAAAATAGGCATTTCAGTTTCAAACTCAGAGCGATTAGCAAGGTTGTACCTATCTAAATCAATCTGGCTATCAGGATCCCAGTAAACTCTAACTTTATGTGCGTTGTCAGCTTGTTTAGCTGTATATGTTATACCACCATATCCTAACTCTGCTAGACTTTTATTGATCTCGTCTAGTACCGCTGTGACTTCCTCACGAGGATAGAATTGCCTGTCTTTTATAAGATCAATATATTGTGAATAACTTACTTGTCCAGTACTAGGCCACGCTGTAGCAAACTCTCCAGTATCATCTAGTAAACCAGCACGTTTAAATGCTTGCACTTCTTTAGATTTACTATTCCAATTATACAGTTTATCAGCGTCTAAAAATTTTACGTTACCTTTTTGCTTAAGTCTATAGACTACTTTCTTTAATCCATCTTTATCACGTCCAATAACCAAACCTTTTGTAGGGTCACGGTTAATAGCAGCAACAGTTAAATCATCAGTAGAATAAAAACCATTACCAAATAAGTTTTCATCTGTCCATCTCTTTTCATTAAGATTTAAATATGGATAGTCTCCTAGGAGTCCAGCATGACTTCCGTGAAAAAAAGCATCATTACCAACAACTTCATCTAAGTTACCTTTAGTAAGACCTTTGTATAGCTTTCCTAAGTTATCATCATTAAGGTGTTGTTGTATATAATCTCCATAAGGATCTTCTGGTACACCTTCTCCTTTTCTTACATCTTCTTTTTTAAGATCGTCACGCTGTTTATACTCTTCAGCAACATCGTTACGGATACTATCATCCATTACTTTGTTACCTATTGTATTAGCTTCATCTACAGACTTACCAGCTTTCCTAGCTTTCATAGCTGCATATCTACCTCTACCAAAAGCTACAACAGTATAACCTGCTACATTTAAACCTGCACCAGCAAAAATAGCTTTTATTCTAGCTGTCCAAGGATTATCTTTATCTGGGTCGACAGACAAAAACTCTGAGAATGGTAACCAAGGAGCATATTCATTTAATAAATTAGCCATATTACCATAGTCAGAAGAAGATGAGATAAGATCTGCAACAGAACCTTCTGCAGCTATGCTACCAGCTTTAGGTAAGAACCTAATAAACTTAGATCCTTTACCTGTACGTGCAACTCCTCTGACCATACCACCAACTAATGGTGTATTATTCTTTAATGCACCTCTTAATAATTTAGCTCCTCTTACTTTATTAGCAAATTGTGCTGACTTACCAAACATGGTAGGAGCCATAGCTCCTCCTGTTAGGGATGTAGCGTAGGTTAGTAAACCAAATTCTACCAAACCCCGCACTAATTTACCTGCACCAGAGTTATTTACAACCTCGTACTTGTCTGGTATATCTAGGATTCCAGGGGATGCCCCACCTTCATTTAAATATTCTCTAAATGCAAAAGGGTTTTGACCGTATTCCTGTGGATTACCCTGTATGCGGTTAGCGACAGACATAATCGTATCGCCTGTTAGATCAACAAAACTACCTATACTTTCTACAGCATCAGTAGCTCCACCGTATAAGGCTTTACCAACTTCTTGTACAGCTTGTACTGGGTTGTCAGCAATAAAACCTTGATCTTGTGATTGTTCTTCTTGTTGTGCTAGTACTGCAGCAGTAGCTTCTTCATTAGATGCAACTCGTTCAAGACGAGCATCATTTAATCTTTTAGCTGTTTCGTTTGCTACATTGAGTGATTGAAGAGTATCATCATCTTCTTCGATGTCTGAGAAATCAAGTCCTTGAACTTGGCTTCCTTCCAACTCTGTTAAATTGTCTTCCATTAATTTTCAGTCCCGTAGGGCTATTTGATTGACTTGTATTTTTTAAGTAGTTCTACTAACTGTTCATTACCTGCCATACTTGTCCATTGACTTGACCCTATTTGTGTTAATAAAATCATTGCCAATTTATCTTGGTTTATCTCAGAAAATAGATCTGTTTCTTTAAGATCTGAACGTTTTAAAGCTTCTCTTAAACCTACTCTTGTAAATTGGTATCTACCTGCTGCATGTATGCCACCTGATTTGTGCCATTTTGCAGTACCTTTGTCAGTTTTTGGATATTTTGTATAATTATATCCACTATCTTGTATAGATAAAATATCTCCGATGGTCATTCCAGTTAGTTTCTTTCCTGTATTTGCTGGGTGATCCCCGTAAGTACCACTAAAACTACCTTCTGTAAGTGTTTTCCCATTATTTTCTCCACCTTGATTAAATGCTTCATAACCATTGCCTGTTACATCAACTGTTGACTCACCGCTATGGATAATATTTAGCATTTCAATTTCTAGTTCTAACCTTCTCTCGTTGTTTATATCTGTGTCAGTAATTTCTGAAGCTGCACTAGGTTCAATATTAATGCCAGCAAACTCTGGTTCTAGTTTAAGTAGTTCAAGTATACCATCAGTACTACTTCCTTTTTCTTTGATAGTATCTAATCTTTCTTTACCAATTATATTCTCTACAGCTGGTAAAAACACATGGTCAAAATTCTTTTGAGGACTACTATACCTACTCATGTACTCAGCTTGTATACTACCATCATCAAGATTACCCCACATAAAACCGACTCCGTTTTCTAAAACGTTAGAAACATAAATCTTTTCTTCTAAGTTTGATTTAAATTTTATGTATCTTGCATATTCTGGGTTAGGTACACGTTCCCAACCTTTACCTAAAATTCTACGTAACTGATGACTTGCTAGACCAGCTCCTTGCTCATATGTAGAGTATTCTCTTATGTTGATTTTTTGTTCTGGTACATCTAACTCATTAAATTTAGTTAATGTTGTTTCTAAATCTTCAAGGCTAGTTACTGTAGTTAAATCTACATTAAGAATATTATTAGTATCTGTGTCAATAAGATCTCTAGCAAATGGTACATCTACGTTAAAGCTATTGAGAGAAAGACCATTATTATTAAATAAACTATTAAGACGTTCATTACTTCCACTGTGATAAGCATTTAATGCTTCTAAACTATAATTACTAAAGTCACCTTTATTCCAATTTTCAGTATCTCCAGTTACCATATATGCAGTTAATTTACGTATAGTTTCGTTGTTGTTATTAGTAGTACCTTCAATAAGTTTTAAACCATTAAACATTTTTTGCTTAATAACTCGTTCTACAAGATCTGGTCTTGCTAAAAAGTTTTCATAAGTAAAAGTATCAGTAACACCAGCTGCCACTAATAATGCAGAATACTCATCTTCTCTGACAGGTATGCTACCGTCTGGGGTAATTAAAGTTTGGGCTAGATCAGTTAAAGAAATATAACCTTCTTGCTTTAACGCTGTGTTAACTCTAACATCAACATTACTTGTTAATGCTTTTCTAGTATCGGCTGTTAAACCTTCCCATTCTGCAATTTCTGCTTTTATCTGGTCATTCCATTCTACTGCTTTACCGCCATTTTTAACAATCTGATCGTTGTAAATAACAGCAGGGTGAGTTGATAGAGGATCAATTCTACTTAAGGCTTCAAATATAATTCCAGGTCTATCTTCGTCTGTTAACAAGAAGAAAACAGGTGATTTAACTATACTGTTTTTCTTAAATATATAACCGTTATTATTAGCTACAGCATCATTAGCTTTTTGTAATATATCTTCATGCAACTTTGATTGTTTATCCGTAGAAAGTAAGTCTTCAACATTGCTTTGGTATATCACATTATTAAAACCAACTTCATTAGCTATTGCTAAGTTAACATTATCTGTATCACCTTCAGCTAAACTAGGCATGTTTTCTGCTGAAAGACCGCCAAATTCATTAGACGCTTTTAGTTTTTGTGTGTAATATTCAATAGCATATTCTATACCATCACTTATATCAACATTATTTAAGTCAGAATATTTTTGTGCTACTGATAAAATTTTAGGGGAAACCCAATTTACAAACGCTGCTGCTTGTAATTCTTGTTCACCTTCAGGGATTTGTCTATCACCTAATATATCTGTTACAATTTTTTCTAGAGTGACAATACCACTTGCATGGAGTTTTCGAGCACCTTCATCGCCACCGTAAGGATCTGCAAATACACCTTTATCTTTATATTCTTTTAAAACGTTAGCATCTATACGTTGTGTATTAACATTAAATATATTTATTTTACCTCCATTTTTAACATCGTATTGTTTCTCAAGCTCTTTCATTCTTTTCCTACTTTCGATTTCATCTAGAGGAGGTGTTACTTTAAATTTAGAATCACGTTGTTTAAAAATAGCATTAGCCCAATATTTACCATAGTATTGTTCAGATTGATATAGTTCTCCTAAAGCTATTTCATAACCTACCTTATCATCTCCATATTCTATATCAAGATCGGCTATTCTAGTTTGTAATTGAATTTTATTACCAGCTAATGTTTTACGAGCTTCAGCAGCTATAGACTCTAATACTTCTGCTCTTAAAGCATCTGTATCTAAATCACTACCAAACAAATCAGACAATGATGATAACTCATATGTACCATCTTTTTTCTTTGCTGATACACCTGCAATATAAAATTTATCTTCTTCTAAAAATGACAGTAGTGCTTCAGAATCATCTATATTTTTAAAGTTATCACTTGTAAGAGTATCGGTAAGAAGCTCAATAAGTTTACCTTTAGCTGCAGCATTACGACTACCTTCAACTCCCATAGCTTCCATAATAGCAGGGCTAGTATTTAGAAACTCTTGTACACCTAATTGAGCTGTGGTTTGACCAGCTTCAGAATCTAAATCACTAAATGTAAAGTTTTCAAATTGATCTGCATAGTATTCTAGTTGTGTATTACCCCACTCTCTTTGTCCTTTGTTAAATTCGTTTTGGTTAAATATATTAGTTCTCTCAACAACTTTATTAGTAAGATATTTATTGACCATTAACTTACTTAATCCAGCACCATTTCGAGATATGTATTCACCTTGTAAAGCACCAACAATTTTCTCTTTAACTTTTGGATCGTCAATATTATAATAATCACTAACTTTATAAGTTTCACCGTTGTGTTCAACTTCTCTATCTATTATAGGGTCATCACTACTACCAGTTAGTATACTATCTCTGTAAGCATCCCAACCTGTGGCAGCTTCCATTAACATACCACGTCTGTAACCTATAGAAAAATTAGCGTTTTGTTTTTTTAAATTTAACAGTCTGTATTTTTGAGTTAAATCAGCTTCAAAGCCAGCTTCGTCCCACTCTTCTTCTATCTTATCAGTTGCTTCATTAACCTTAGTTCTTTGTTCAGCAACTTGAGCTTGTATTGATAGCTCTTGTTCATCATTTAATTTAACAGCTTCACACGCCTCTTCATCGCCTTGTTGACAACGTATAGCAGTGTTTATACCATCTTGTATTTGACCTTGTGTAATAGGTTTGATTATTTGTTTAGCAACAGTATCTAACGTGTTGTTTAGGGTCTTACTAAACTGACGTAAGTTTGCTAATTCGTAAACATCTTCCTGATTTTGTAAAGTAGAGAGACGTTGCATCTCTGTCATCTGCTCGTTAGCAGCAGCCTTGTAATCTGATACTGTAGATTTACGTTCTTTTTCTAAAGACTTAGCTAGGTCTGTGTACTGTTTAACTTCATTAGTTGGTACAACCCTCTGTCTAAATCCTTGTGCTTTTGTTGATCTTTGATATGCCATAGTTTATTAGTCCCAGCCAAATCTTTCTGCTATGTATCCGTCCCCGCCAATAGCACTTGTTGCACTAAGAGCAGTGGAGAAGCCACCGAGGATTGGCCCAAGGGCAGATGGTTTACTTGGTGCTGCTTTTTCAATAGGTCTAACAGTTTTAAAGGATGCAGACGGAGCTACAGCAGCGGTAGTTGTGACAGCATTAAGTGCTCTAGTATTTGCTCCATACTGATCTAAGTCAATACCATATTTCTCAATACCGTAGTTCTTAGTAGCGTCAAATATTGTAGCATCTATTTGTGCTTGTTTGAAACCAAAGTCACGTTCGGCTTCATTTAATGATAATAACATGGATTGACCTGCTTGCTGTCCGCTAGCCAGTACTGTACCTTGAGCTTGTATAGCTTTAGCAAGGTTAGTTTGACTTTGGAACGCTTGTTCGGTTATCCGTTCTCTTAGTTTCTGGTCTGATGCTGTGAGTGCTCTCGTAGCTTCAGCCTGATTTATTTCTTTTTGTTTATAGTATGCTGCTCTTGAAGCTGCGTCAGCCTTTAGTTGAGCAGTAAATACTTCACCTTTTCGTTGATCGTTAAAAGCTGAAATTTGGATTTTATTTAGGTAGTCCTGTCTCGCCATTGCATTAGAACGATTAACAGCAGCAACTTGATTAGCATGCTGTCTATTCTGTTCTTGTATGCCTGATATGGCTTGCACTCCACCCAAGATACCTCCAATTACTAGGGGATCGCACATGGTTTAATAAATTGTATTAAGGGTACTCCATTGTATACATGATAATTAACGAAAGTAAAACCTAGAAGTTTTAGTAGTTTTATGTGTGCCTCATTCCGCATATCTGCTTGGTTACATAAATAAGGATTAAGTAAACTGTTTACCCAGCGTTTCGCTTCTCTTACAAATGTATGAGGATATTCTGTGCTAGCATCAGTACATAACATCCATATTATATTGTGCGGGGTCACACCCGCCACTCCAGCAGCCTTGCCGTTGGGAACCGTGAAATACACGGAATAAGTTGAGTTGTAATAAGACTCTATAATAGAAGCCTCAGCACTAAGACCAGAGGTTTGCTCTGTCTCACGTCTATCTTCATAGCGTAAGTTAAGACCCACACTGAGAGCTAACTCAGGAGTGCAGGTCTTAATATACTTACCTTCGTACATGTCGTTTTGGTGAATAATTGCCATCCCAGCTAGCTGAGAGTAGGGCAGTGGAAAAGGGGTCGGGTATCTGTATTTGCATTGTATATTTATCGTTCTTCTTATGAACAGGTACTCTTACTGCCTTATGTAATTCAGATGGAGGGTTGTTATAGTTACTAGCATTAGTTACCATACCAGACTCATACTGTATATAAGAGTCCATATCAGCATATACAGGGTCTTGATGAAACTGCATAGGGCCAGATACACCTAATTCAAAGTTAATACCAGCAATACGTAGCTCTCCATCAAGGTCATAATTAGTCTGTCCCTTATTATAATAGTATGTAGGTAGCTCTATAATGGATGTATACCTATAACCAACCACTACTTTAGCATTACTAGCTATATTAATACCGTTAAATGTAGCAGTACCTGTACCTACAGCATCAGCTTTTCGTACTATACCAGCAATAGAATTACCGTCACTGTCATTACCATAGATACCAATTAAATAGAAGTTGGTAGCTGCAGTGGGTGTGTAAGGTATTCCTACGACAGTCTTTTCAGGAGCAGTTGTAGTCTGTGCAGTACCAGTAACTGTTGTTGGTTCTACTAAACTATCAAGACATGGTTCAAACCATCTTGCTGTTTTAAGAGGTGAACCTATATCAGTTGATGTACCACCTACTACATAGGCTCTATCAGTGTCAGCGTCAGTTACATATTCATGACGACTAAGAATATAGTCACTACCATGTAGTGTAACTGTAAAATAACTACCACCTGTATAGAGCATATGTTGCATAGTACCTGTTAATGTCCAAGTGTACCAAGCAGATTGCTCACGTTTTGTACCACTGTTGTAGTATTTATAATGGAATATTTCTTTCTGTCCTTTCTGTCCATAACTTACAATACCTATTGGTACAGAATTGCAAGACTTTGTTATACTTTTTGGTAAAAATTCTGGGACAACTCTAGTCTGTTCTAGTATCTGCGGGGGGGTATCGTCATCTAAAATTGTAGCTTCAAACGCTCTAGCATGTGATGATACATTAGATGTAAATAGTACGGATGTACCCATGTCAACAGGTTGTATACTGCTGTCACATTCATAACTAGAAACTTTTTTAAGTCTAGCAGTTTTAGGACTAAATATATCTGACTCTGTAAATAGTAAAAACTGACCGTTATCAGAAAACATTAACAACCCTTTTTGGATAGGTAATGTATGGTTAATAAATGCAGGTTTTATATCAGATACAGTTATATCTATTGGGTTATCATCACTGCCAGATATAGCAGACACAACAAAGAAATTAAAGTAACTTCCAGGTTGACTTAAGATTACAGCTTCGCCAGAAATTAAACCTAATCTATTTCTGTGAAAAAATATTTCCTGTATTTGTGTACCGTTAAAGGTTGGGAATGGGTTAGAATTATTGTCACCAACAAGTCTATCATCCCAGTAGTTTTCGTTACCACGTGTATTAGCAGTAGCTTCGTCTAACTTAATAAATGAGAATGTACCATTACGGTTGTTAACAAGAGCGTGAGGCATTGTTGCGGGATCTAACCCTAATACCATTGCATCAGCTGCACTTGTCCCCGCAAAGTTATGGGGTCTTACACATTCTTCCCAACTACCAGCTCCAGAGACACCATTGTTAGCTTCAAACTTTACATAGTAATCATCAGTTTCTAGATCAGCAGTGTTAGATATTTGTGCTACATAATCTTGTTTGCACATAGCAGGTAATCTAGAAACATCTTGTGCTTTCTGACCTATCACACTCATGTTCTCATTAACAGCACCACCAAGGAAATTAACCCCAGAGGCTGCAGAGCCGTGCATAAATAAACCACTACCTATAACCTCAGCTGTAACGTTAGCTAAAGAACTGTTAACAGAACTTGTCAAACCATTAAGAATAGTTGCCATAGATATAGCACCGTTCTCTGGGTTCTTAGGTGTTTTATGATAAGCTATACTAGACACATCTTGATAAGTTGTTACTGGTTCAACAGCTTCAACTGATACACGATAAGTAATACCCTCTATTGCAACATCAATAAATAAACCTTCAGCTGTAGATTTGTTTGTAGTTTTAATTAAACCACCGTCTCTTAATGTAACTGTAGCTGTATAACGTATGTCGTAGTCTTGAGTATAACCTAGAAAGTCTGAACTTGATGTACTACTTCCATTAAAGTTTGCTACGTTATTAGCAATGTAACTGTTACCGTTTACCTGTAAAGTACCTTCAATATTTTCTGTAATATTTGCACCGCCTACTTGAGCACCTGTTGTAGTAACAGCAGATCCTCCAGAAAATGACCAAGTTAGTGTACCAGATTTTTGCTGGTTTTCATTTGTGTCATTCCATGTTGGCCCTTCAGCACTACTACCATTCATTCTATCTACCTTTACAGAAGTAACCCTGTAAAATGTATTGGGTGTGGGAGCTGAACCACTATATAATATATATTCAGTATTGTAAGCAACAGTATCCAACCTAGCATATGAGTAATCTCCACTGTGAATAGGTGAAAAAGTATTACCTGTAGTACCTACAGTTTTTTGTTTGTTAACTATTAATGTGTAATCTTGAATAGTTTGTAGTGCATACTCTTCTGTAGCCCCCGCAAGGTAAGCAAACAGAGAATCTCCACTAGAATTTGTTAAAGATTTTTCAGACCCATCTGCTAGATCCCATACTCGTATAGGTATAGAACCAGTATTAGCTGGTGTAATTTGTACTAAATATTTTTCATCTCCATCTCTTATGATTTCATACCAATGCCCTGTTGCATTAGCATTTGTAAGTTTACTTACGAACTCTCCAGCGGGACGTTTCTTTAAACCAAATGTAACATCTGGGACGGCATTATCGCAGACCCTTAACTGTCCTGGAAATTTAATTTTATCTGGCTGTTGAGATACACCCCCAAGAAAGTTTGGGATACTTTGATTTACTGCTGCCATTACATCCTTCTTAGTACTTTAAATGGTCGGTAGACTGTGTTAGCATCTTGTTGATACTGGAAGTCATTAAATATATTGTGGTCACCTTGGCGGGCATCATACTCTAAAGCAAGTGCTCTAGCATATGCTTCTTCTGCTTCTAATAATTTAGAAGATTCTGTACTACTAACCATACGGTTAGATGATACTCTAGTAGCTTTAGCAGTAACGTAATCTTTAAATGCTTGAGGTAGATCTTCAAAATCTAACATCCACACTATGTCAAAATATAATTTACTACAATTTTCAAAGGTGAATGTATGATTTTTCTTATCATAGATTTTCATTACACCGTTATCACTACGTCTAACTATGTTATAATCTTTACCATGTTGATAAATATTTAAGTCAATTTGTAGTATGTTATTAGGAACGATACATTGATTGTTTGTATCGAGGTCAATAGGATACTCATTCTCTGTGTTGTATGACCATCCCTCAGCTTCTATCTCACGGCAGACTTGCCTTAGAGTCTTCTGTGCTATAGCCACTTCGGGGCTTTGCACTGTTAAAGTATTAACTGGGGATTCTCCAACGCTCATCAGGATTGAGTTTACAGCATCTAGTTCGGTAGACACTCCGTAAGATATTTGTGCCATGTAAAAAAAAAAGGGGCACGAAGCCCCTGTATAAAATAAAAACTTATGAGAAAGCTGCTGGCTTTGTAGTTGTTCCAGCGAACAATTCTACACAAGCTGCAGGGTTAACATAATCTGCTCCCATAGCTAGTCTTCCTAGGATGACATCGCCTTGGTAAACAACTGAAACATCACCACTTGTTACTTGAACCTGTGGCCCTATTGTTTCTACAA
>VMHT01182184.1_pt1 | contig 19966 bp, 31 predicted proteins | sample 4693611 | NCBI WGS metagenome assembly VMHT01 (sample SAMN12280063, study PRJNA550983) | marine metagenome | isolation source: seawater sampled from same location over 5 years 0.02-0.2 micron viral filtrate | place: USA: collected off the coast of southern California halfway between the port... ...
AAGGTCAGCCAAGGACAGCAAGCAAAACTTATGGCAGGAGACGACAAAGGTCTTAATGCTATATTGGATCTTGTTGTTAAAACACAAAATATTAAAAACAATTTAATAGACCAACTAGATAACTCAGGCGCTGATGTTACTGCTAGTACAGGCGGCGAACGTGGCGGAGAAGGCTATGTTGCTACTAGGGATAAAATTAAACTAGTTCCTAGACATAGATGGACACCCAATTAAACTAATACATAAAAAAGAACATAGAGAAGTTTATGATGATGGTAAGTACATCGTTAAAAAAACTAAACCTAATGCATTTAACTTTGAGACTTACAAACGTTTTCAGCTAGATAATCCATGGTGCGTAAAAGTACACAGTTTTGAAGATGGTATTATCGTAATGGATAAAGTAGAAGGCATAACTTGGCAACAATATAGAACACAAGTAACAAAAGATCAGTTATGGAATATATGTGTGATACATAGAAATACAGTAGTAAAAAGTTTCTTTGATTTTATAGGCAAAACATATGTAGATGCAAATCAGCCTGTATTCTATCATAGAGACGCTACATACGGAAATTTAATTATGCAAGGAGATAATCCTATGTTTATAGATCCAGATGGTACAGTAACAATGCCTTGGGATATGTTTTTACAAAGATGTGGAGAACAAACACAACAATGGTTCAATGAATACTTGTATTGGGCTCACAGGAACGATAAATAATATTATGGAACAAAAGCAATATACATTTATTAGAGATTTAAACGAAAGCAAAATGTTTAAAACCAGACAGCGAGTAGAAGGAACTAATGCTAGAGACATGGCAGACTTTGCATTTATGAATATGCTAGCATTATATATTATGAGTAATGAATATGATATGGCACCTGCTGCCGCAGACTATGCAGGTAGAGTTATGATGACCGGAAACTTTAACACTTATAGACAAAGTGGTAATGATTTACATGTTGCTCTTAGTAGTCTTAAAAATAACATGCCTAATGCAGGTGATAAAAACGAAATGCAACTAGGTAGAATTAATTTGAATGATATGAAAATCAAAGCATATCTAAGAACTATACAAAGTGGCAGACCAGTTACTGGTGCTAGTTCGTTCTTTTTGAGATTAGAACGTGATTTAGATATTAAGAATAGCAATTACAGAAGTGTTAGAAGATTAGTACAAGATTGGCCAAAACTTAACAAGATGCAAAAACAATTAGTAATCACAAGAATGAGTCAGTTCTATCGCACAAAAGCATTGCGTAGTGAGTTATATAGTTATATTAGAGATCTAGGCAGAACCCAAGGACTTATGGCTAAAAACGCACACAATGCAGAGCGTCCTAGAATGCGTGGATCAGATACACTCGCTAAAATTGCTATTGCAGGCGCAAGTATTGCAGGTGGATATGCATTAGGAAAAAGTATAGGTAGAAATAGTATGGGTGATGCAGGTTCAGGATTTGATAAACTCAATCAAGGCGGAATCACAGGGGTGAGTAATCGCCTTAAGAGATGATTAATTACTCTGCATATACTCTAGTAGATATTACCAATACTAATCAAAACAAAATATCTAAAAATAGAGGATCATTTTTACAACAACAGAACTTAAACACACTGATACAAACAATAGGCATTCGTAGTCAGCCATTAGAACCAAAAGTAACAGTGAAAATGGCACAAGATGTAGTTGATTATGAGTTCGGAAAACGGTATCAAGGACTACATACAGTATGGCAACTTAATTTTAGTATAGAGCATACGGATGTCTTTAACTATAACAATATAGACTTTTATCATTTATATAAAGATGCTGATGGAATAGCAATATATACAGGTTTGGAAGAATCTAATGAGATTACCTCTGGATGTTTTGAGACTATTGACTCTACGTTAGTTAACTTGTATTTTAAAACCTATACTGATTAGTACTAAATATACGGAAGAATACTAAAGGCAACAACACTTAGGCACATTAAATTAGGCTCCGTCAAAAATCTAACTATTTCTATCCGTCAAATTGATTCGACCGTCAAAATTTTGACCGTACCAAAAGCGAGATAAGTAGTAGTAAGAACTATACAAAGGCTGTAAAGGCAATTAAAATACTAACTGAACGTCTTACCGAGAAGATGAAAGATGAGTAAAATATGTCAAATGGAACCACTTCGCTAGAGCGAACAAATTTAGAAGCCCACGTTGATCTTTGTGCAGAAAGGTACAAGGGATTGGAAACACGTTTGGACAAAGTCGAGAAGGCTGTAAAGGATCTCCATGTGGAGATGCGAGCCATGCACGATGAAAATGTAAAAAATCATCAATCAACTAACAAAATTATGTTAGGCGCTGCTGCAACTGTGACAGCAGGCATACTATCAACAATCATTGTATTGTTAATGAATTAATTTCCGTATAAATACTATTATGAACTTGAATGAATTAGATAACACCACTCGCGTGGTTGAAGCAGTGCTGGTATGGGCAAGAAAAGGCAATAAACTTACTCGTAAGTATCGTTGTGTTGTTGGGCAACGTGCTGGTAGACTAGTTACTAATCCAGCCCAGTGCGGTGCTCCTATTGATATTAAAAAGCGTATGGTATTGAAAAAAACCAAAGCTCGAATGGGTAAACGTATAGCCCGTAAAGCTCAACGTACTAAAAAGTTTAATCCAGCTAGCAGAGCATTAAAACGTTTAAACAAACCGAGGAAGAGAAAATGAGATTACATGAACTTGAAGAAAGATATGGTATGACACCGGGTAGTGCAGGCGTTAGACAATCCAGTTCCGACATACAAAATATGAATAAACGTTCAAACAACAAAGCAATGGATCAAGGAAGAGAAGCTAATATAAGAGCAAAATCACAAACTAGACGTGCTAATAGACTTGGTAAAAAGATGGCAACAGGATTACCACAAAGAATACTTAACCCACAGCAAGCACAAGCACCGGATCAACAGTCATGAGAGCAATGGTGACTAAAGGCGGACTGTATACTTGGCTCAATGTGAGAGAGAACAAGTTTATTGAAGAAAAGTTCGACGGAGTTGAATTGTTAGAACAAACAAATCTCAGTGAGAGAGAACAGTATATTGCACAGACATTGGTAGGCAGAGGCGTCTTAGACAAAACAATTAATGGCAAAGACGTGGCGTATAAACTTAACATTAATAACTTTACGAGGTAATCATGAAACCAAGACTATACGATATTATCAATACCTTTGATAAAACTTCCAAACAGCTTAATGAACGTGCTAAGTCTAATATTGACTTGCGAGTAGCAATGACACAACAAACACAAGAAAACAGTGTTAGTGTACAACAGTATAAGATAGAAGTTATACAACAACAGTTTGCTGATAAAAGAAAAAACTTTTATAATATATATGAGCACAACGAATTAATACACAAAGATATCGCACTATTTGAAAGTGCAATGGGTATTGTTAAGAATCTACTAGGTAATAAACCTCAGAAAGTAAACGATATTGAAAAAGCAGACATGCAATACAACAATGCACTATACGAAGTGTACATGTTTAAGAGCAAAGCTAAGGTTAAAATTAACGAAGATGTTATGCTAGCCAAAATGAGTAACGCCAAACGTAAAATGGCTGAAGCAAAGTCTAAAATAATGCAAAAGCTATAAATACATTAAAGGAATGGGAATGTACAATGTATCTAAATGATTTAAACTCAGCACAGCATCGTGTTAGTAAGTTGAACAAAATTTTAGCTGATACTTTTAACCATGAGGTTGATTTATCATCTATGAATTATGAATCACTTAACAGAATGCTGTCAACAACAAATGCTAAATTACAAGCAATTAAAGAGAGTGATCTCAAATATTGGGAAAATCCTCAATACAACAAGTTAGGTTTGATTCAACATCAAATCAAAACATATATTACAGAACTTGCACCAGCTAGATCAGATGGTAAGCGTATGAAGACCAAAGAAAGCGCCATTATGGAAGCTGATTTGGATCAAGCTGAAGTACTACTAGCCGCACAAGAACTAGTTGATGAAATGCAAGGTATGGTAGAAGATGTAGCAGAAATGCAAGTACAAAAACTTATGCCAATCGTTGATGCAATGAAACAACAAGTTGGTTTTGAGGTAGCTGAAGCATATAACAATGCAGCTGACGGTGCATTAGGTGCATTACTAGATCAAATGAAGCAAGCAAAAGAAGCACTTGAAAATGCAACACTAACAGCTAGAGGTGAACAACCTGCAACACCAGCACCAACAGACATGGGCATGGATGATGCCGCTATGGATCCGGAAGCACCAATGGACGGTGCACAAAACATGGACATGGATGCTGATGAATTTGCAGGTGATGAAGCGGTAGCAGGTGAAGAAAATCCAATAGGCAGAGAACTTAAAGGCGAAAGTGCTATTGCTAATATTGAGAAAGGTGCATTAGCTGAAAAAAAGTTTCTAGAGAGTAAAGGCAAGCTCTTTAAAATGGTCGAATCTGGTCAAATGTCTCAAGAACACTTTATCAATATTATAAACGAGTTAGACTTTGCTAGTTTTGTAAGTGGAGATAATTACAAGAAACTTAGAAGAAAAGCAACACAGGCTGCAACAATTTCTAATGAACCAGATGGTAGTGCAAGTGGAAGACAGTTCGAACCAATGGGTGGACTTACTGGGGTTAACCCAAACGCAGGTAGCGGTAAAAATGCACAAGGAATTCCGCTTGCAGACGATCCTAAATTGCAAAACAAAAGAGGATTTGATCCATTCGGATCGCAAGAACCAGATAACAGATTGGCAAACAAAAGAGGATTTACTCCTGGTCAACAAACAGATGATATGAGATTAGCAAACAAAAGAGGATTTACTCCTAAGTTAGGCGGCGCTGAACGTAACAAAGGCGGACTTAGAACTGCGGATCTAAGAAAAGGTGATCTTGGATTTGATACTATGCAAACCTTTGGAAAAAATGCTCCTGTGCAGAAAATGGGAAAAGTAAAGCCTGTGCAATTAGGTAAAAGTTGGGGTTCAATCTAAAATGCTAATTAACGAAGTTATATGCGAAGATCAAACGGATATTTTAAATGATCTAGAAGAAATTATAGTTAGAGCCAAAGCCAATGGCAAATTTAAAATACCAACTAACATGGTACTCGCAAAACTTCGTGCTATTGGGCATAGTATTGATATTACTAGTCTAATGGATTTATTAACAACTATTACTAGTGTTGGCACAGCTAACAAGAAAGACATCACACTGGATACAGCGTTACCCCGTTCCAACGCTGAACCAGAAGATGACACAGTAGAGAAGATGGCATCAAAGCAAATTAGTAAGGATATGAAGAAATGAGCTATACTATTAATAAAACGCAAGCAAGAAATATAGCAAGAGCAGACCTTACTATTTTTAATGAAACGCAAGCACTAATGAAGCAAGTAATTACTGATGCAGGTAATGGACTATATGAAACAACAATTACCGACGGCACTACAATGACTGAAAGTACACCAACTATTACAATTACAGGAAGCGTTGCAAATCCAACCATTACTGCAACACCAACTGTAATACTTGGTGGTGTTACTGTTACATTAGGAACAACTGGATTAAGTTTAAATGCAGTAATAGCTGATATCAATGATGCTGGTGTAAGTGGACTAGTAGCTAGCAAAAATGCTACTAATAATCTTGTGTTAACATATACTGCACCAGCGGCAACTACATGGACATTTGTTGTAGGAGCAGGCACTGCAAATGCTGACTTAGGTTTAGCAGCCGCAACTAGTACAGCAACTAATCCAGACAGTGTTTCATACTTCACATGCTGGCAAGGAAGTACACAAGACAGAGCTAAGACAGACCAAATGAATCAAGTTGAGCTATATTTTAAGAATTTAGGCTATACAATTACTCGTTTAAAAAATACTACAACTAACAAAACCTTCAAATGGGTAATAAGCTATTAAACTAATTAAGATATGGAAGTCACTTGACGGTGATAACAAAGCTGTATTATTTTGTATTGCACTATCGATTGCACTAGCTTATTTTGATCCAAATTGGCAAAGTTTTCATTGACAACTTAATAGTTTTTTGCTACAATAGGCTATGTTAAATATAAATCACATCTACCCGTATAAAGAATTTAAACGTAAAAGTGTAGGAGGTAAACGTCTATACGAAAATCCTTATGGCGAACCTGTACCTAGTGTAACAACTATACTCAGCAAGACCAAGGACATGACACATCTTAATGCTTGGAAAAAGCGTGTAGGTGAAAAGAAAGCACAAGAGATTGTAACTGAAGCCGCAAACGTAGGCACAATTATGCACAATATGTTAGAAGCATGGAGCCTCAATGAGGAATACACAGGCACTAATATGTTGCAAGCCAAAATGATGGCAGAGACTGTTATTAAAAATATCGAACCTGACATCGACGAAGTTTGGGGAAGTGAGGTAAACTTGTGCTATCCTGGACTATATGCAGGTACTACTGACTTGGTAGGCATATACAAAGGCAATCCATGTATTATGGATTTTAAACAAACTAATAGGCCCAAGAAGCGAGAGTGGATTGATGATTATTTTATGCAAGCCGCGGCTTATGGAATGGCACATAATGAGGTGTTTGAAACTAAAATTGAACATGCGGCAATTTTTATGTGCAGTAGAGATTGTGATTGGCAACTATGGGAAGTAGGGCCAGAAGATTTTAAAGTTTGGGAAGAAAAATGGGCAAAGAGAGTAGAAGAGTTCTACAACTTGTCATAAATACTGTATCAGGAGTACAAAATGGCAACAACTAGATTAAGTAAGATAAGAGTCAGGCAAGGTAATTTCGCTGACTTGCCTGTATTAGATCCAGGTGAACTTGGATATGCAAAAGACAGCAGACGTTTGTTTATTGGTAATGATGTAGTAAGTGTAGGAACCGGTAACGGTGTATTGACAGCATTTACAATTCCTTTAGCATTAAGCAAACCTAATATTACGACCGTAAGTGTTGCAGGCAGTGCAGTTAATGCTAGTACCTATACAATTAGTGGAACAACATTAACATTTGCTAGTGCTCCGACTGGTGCTATCACTGTTGGTTTTAATAATGAGATTGATATTGTCAGTGATGTTACAATACCAAGTGAAATTAGTTTAGCTGCAAACGGTAGCTCAGCTGATACAGGATTTCAAATTGATACAAGTTTGTATAATGTTGTAGTTATGGACTACACCTTAGAAAGTACAAACGGTGTTAGAATTGGACAACTAAGATTTGGAACTGATACAAGTGCAAGTACTAGTACAATAACTGATAACCATACAGAAACTGCTGCAGTAGGTATTACTTTTAGCGTAGATATTGGAACTGCAAATACTATGAAACTAAAATATACCGATGCAGACAATCTTATAACTAAATTCAAATATACATATCAACTTTGGAACAGCAACTAAAGAATCAGGCATGGTATGAGTCTCCGAAAGAAAGGCTAAGCCTTTGGCGACAATTCCGAAAAGGCCTGAATACAAATGATACAGAACAAGTATGCAAGACAGTAGTAGAATGGTGGAAGACCGCTCCTATATCTAGCATGACAATAGATCCAGTAGAAAGTAGTGCATGGCCCACTCCTTGGGAGATGCTACACGCTGGAAATTTTTGTGAAGATAGCATGGCATTAGGAATGAGTTATACAATATACTACGCAAACGAAAATATATCAAACGAACTATTATATATCACTGACAGAAATAAAAGCATTCAGCAACTATGTGCTTTAATCGATAATAAGTATCTGCTTAACTACGAGCACGGATCGATAAGTACACTACCATCCGACAACACGATGATTGGCTATCGAAAAAAGATAGTAGATGTGATAAAACATAATACATAACGTGTAACTTAAACACCATAAGTACAAAATAACAGAGGGAAAAACAGATGAGTGAAATTCAAATAATCAAACGAGACGGTAATAAAGACACACTAGACTTAGAAAAACTACACAAAGTAGTTTTTTATGCTTGCGAAAATATTAATGGTGTTAGTGCAAGCGAAGTAGAAATAAAAAGCAGTCTACAATTTTATAGTGGTATTACTAGTAGTGAGATTCAAGAAACACTTATCAAAAGTGCTGCAGATTTAATCAGTGAAGAACAGCCAAACTATCAGTGGGTAGCTGGACGACTAATTGTATACCATTTGCGTAAAATGGTTTATGGACAATACGATCCGTGGCATATATCAAAACTAATTAAAACTAATGTAGAGGAAGGATTTTATGATTCAAGTCTACTAGAAAAATACACCGACGAAGAATGGGATGAATTAAATTCGCATCTTAGGCACGATAGAGATGAAAGTATGACCTATGCGGCTATGGAGCAATGGCGTGGCAAGTATCTTGTACAGAATCGTGTTACAAATATAATCAAAGAAACTCCACAGATGGCGTACATGCTGATCTCAGCAACATTGTTTGCTGAATACCCTAGAGAAACAAGATTGCAATGGGTAAAGGATTATTATGACGCAGTTTCATTATTTTATATTAGCCTTCCTACTCCTGTCATGGCTGGCGTTAGAACTCCACAACGCCAATTTTCGTCATGCGTACTTATTGAGACTGACGATAGTCTTGATAGCATCAATGCTACTACTAGTAGCATCGTTAAGTATGTTTCAGCAAAAGCAGGAATTGGAATCGGAGCAGGTAACATTAGGGCTCTCGGAAGTCCCATTCGTAAGGGTGACGCTTATCACACAGGAGTCGTACCTTTCTACAAAATGTTTCAAAGTGCAACAAGGAGTTGTAGTCAAGGAGGAGTGCGAAACGGAGCGGCAACACTATACTATCCCATATGGCACTACGAAGTAGAAGACCTACTTGTACTTAAAAATAATAAAGGTACAGATGATAACCGTGTGCGTCATATGGATTATGGTGTACAGTTTAACAAACTATTTTACGAAAGACTTATCAGTAACGGAGAGATAACATTGTTCTCGCCTAGCGATGTTCCTTGTTTGTACGAAGCATTTTTTGCAGACCAAAACAAGTTCAAAGAACTATACGAACGTGCAGAACGTAATACAAGACTACGCAAGAAAACAATCAGTGCAACTGAACTGTTTAGTCAGTTTATGGAAGAGCGTAAAAACACAGGCAGAATCTATCTACAAAATGTAGACAATGCAAATAGTCACAGTAGCTTTATAGAAGAAGTTGCACCGGTTAGACAAAGTAACTTGTGTGCAGAGATTGATTTGCCAACTAAACCTCTTAACGACTTTAATGACGAAGAAGGCGAAATTGCTTTGTGTACATTAAGTGCTATCAATTGGGGTCTTATTAAGAAACCAGAAGACTTTGCAAAACCTTGTGAACTAGCAGTGCGTGGACTTGATGCACTATTAACATATCAAGATTATCCAGTAAAAGCAGCAAAAAATGCAACAGAAGGCAGACGCCCATTGGGTGTTGGTATTATTAATTTAGCATTTTGGATGGCAAAAAACAATATGACCTATACACAACCAGACTTAGATATGATCGACACATATGCTGAAGCATGGAGTTACTATTTGATCAAAGCAAGTGCAGACCTAGCTGAAGAGCAAGGTGCATGTTTATGGAGCAACCAAACCAAATATCATAATGGACTTACTCCTAATCAAACCTATAAACAAGATGTGGACGAATTAGTCGCACACAAAGAACGTATGCCTTGGAGAGAATTGAGAGATCAACTAAAGCGTACAGGAATTAGAAATTCAACACTGATGGCACTGATGCCAGCTGAAACATCAGCACAAATAAGTAATGCCACAAACGGCATTGAACCACCTCGCAGTCTTGTAAGTGTCAAGCAAAGTAAACACGGTGTCCTAAAACAAGTGGTACCAAGTATCCACAAGCTAAAGAACAAGTATGAATTATTATGGGATCAAAGATCACCTGAAGGATATTTACAAATTATGGCAGTATTACAAAAATATATTGACCAAGGTATTAGTGTTAATACCAGTTATAATCCAGTATTTTATGAAGATGAAAAGATTAGCATGAGTGAAATGTTAAGACATTTAATGATCTTCTACAAGTACGGAGGTAAACAGTTGTATTATTTCAACACCTATGACGGACAAGGTGAATTAGATGTTGACAAATTAAATGAATCAAGTAATATAATTGTAGACGACTATGAGATTGAAGAAGAAGACTGCGAAAGCTGTGTAATATAAGAAAGAGAAACAATGAGTGTATTAAATGCAAATCAACGGAACAAGCACCTCGAAAGTTTAATGTTCCTAGATCCAAATGGAGGCGTTGATATTCAACGTTATGATACTTTAAAGTATCGTCAGTTCGATAAACTGACAGACAAACAGTTGGGATTCTTTTGGCGTCCCGAAGAAGTAGATGTATTGCGTGATGCAAAAGATTTTAAAGAGTTAACAGATCACGAACAACATATCTTTACTAGTAACTTAAAACGCCAGATCTTATTGGACAGTGTTCAAGGTCGAGCTCCTGCAGACAGTTTCAATCCACTAGTAAGTTTACCTGAATTAGAAAATTGGGTAACAACATGGACATTTAACGAAACTATCCACAGTCGCAGTTACACACATATTATTCGTAATGTGTACTCAAACCCTAGTGTTATCTTTGATGGTATGATGGATATTAGTGAGATTATGGATTGTGCAGGCGATATTAGCAAGCACTATGATGATCTTATTGAAATGGGCATGTGGTACAACCTACTAGGTGAAGGTACACACACTATTAACGGCAAGAAGATCGTAGTTGACAAATATGAGCTTAAGAAGTTAATTTGGAAAGCTATGATGAGTGTAAACATTCTCGAAGGTGTTCGCTTTTATGTATCGTTTGCATGTAGTTGGGCGTTTGCTGAACTTAAAAAGATGGAAGGCAATGCTAAGATTATTAAATTAATCTGTCGTGATGAGAATGTACACTTAGGTAGTACGCAAACATTGCTAAAGCTAATGCCAAAAGATGATCCAGACTTTGCTAAAATTCAAGAAGAAACCAAAGACGAAATGGTACAACTGTTTATTGATGCAGTAGACCAAGAGAAAGCCTGGGCAGACTATTTGTTCAAGGACGGATCGATGATCGGTCTAAATGCACAACTATTAGGTGACTATGTAGAATGGACTGCCAACAAACGTATGACGGCAGTAGGACTTGAAAGTCCATACAAAGGTGTAAGTAATCCTTTACCTTGGACACAAAAGTGGATTGCAGGTGCAGAAGTACAAGTGGCACCACAAGAAACTGAAATTAGTAGCTATGTTATTGGCGGAACTAAACAAGATGTAAACGGAAGTACATTCCAAGGTATGAAATTGTGATTACAGTATATAGTAAGCCACTGTGCGGGTACTGCGATATGGCGAAGTCGTGGCTTACTAAACATGGATTTGAATACGAAGAAGTAAGAGTGGATATGAATCCGGAAGCTAGACAGTTTTTAATTAGTGAAGGGCATAGAACCATGCCTCAAATTTACAATAATGGAAAACTATTAGTAGCAGGCGGAGGTCAGGCTCTTATTAAAATGCAACCAGAAATGGTAAGAGAACTCATAGGAGAAATCGATGTTGGTGACATCCAATTATAAAAAGAATGATATTATAGGCGTAAAATTAAGTACAGGTGAAGAAGTTGTAGCTAGATTTGATAAATTTGATTCAGCAACTACTCAAAAAACACTATACATTGTAAAGCCAAGTGTACTAACACTAAACCCACAAAATGGACAAGTAATGCTTATCCCATGGCTAATGAGTGTAGATGTACATAGTAGTGATCCTGTAACAGTTAGTCAAGATCAAATTGTTGCTATGTATAAGCCATCTAAAGCTATTTCAAATGTTTATATGAAAGGTTCTAGTGGTATTGCTATGCCTAACGGTAACACAGAAAAGCTCACAGGACTTTTATAAATACTTGCATGGCAAGATATATTCATAGACAAGGTGATAGTAGAATTTGCGGTGCAACGACTGTAGCACAACAAAGTACAGTCAGAGCAAATGGCAGATTTATAAGTATAGACGGTGATCCAAACACACACGGCGGCGGCGCATTAAAAGCAACTGAAACTGTTGGTAAAGTTAGAATCAACGGTATTGCAGTTATACTTAATGGAGACCCTGCAAGTCCAGATAGTATTTGCCCTATCCCACCACATTGTGGACCTAATGCTAGCAGTGCTAGTCCTAATGTTAGAGCAGGTGGAAATACAGGCGGACAAGGACCTCAATAATGTCATTTACAGATTTTAAAGCTGGATTACAAAGTGCAAACGATTATCTAGATGCTAAACACCATATAAGCGGTACAACCGGTTTAGGTTCAGATGGTTTTAGAGTAGTAGTACCAGCTGAATATAGTTTTACACTCAGAGAACTTTTATGTGGATTATTATCAGGTAACGGAGTTAAGTTACCAAATGTTCAACTGTGTTTACACACTAATATCGCTGCACTACTTAACTTACCAAATATACAAGGCGAATTATCTGATGCACTCAATGAACTACAAGCTGGTGTAGAAGACTTTATGGATCATACCAAGTTAGATAATGTACTTGGCAGATTAAATGGCGTACTAGCAGAAGCACAAAATGTAGCAAATATGATTAACTTTTGTAAAGCACCAGTTGATCCTATTGCTATCCCTAATATGTTAGAACGTGCTATGGGTAGTTTCCTTGGTGCTGGTAAAGCAATTACAGATGATATTGGTTCTATTGCTTCGAGTAATATGTGTGCTTGTATTAGTGCAGATGGAAGTTTTAATACTAATGTATTCAATGGCGGTATATTAGGCAGACTAGCAAGCAATATCGATAAAGTTACCAACGGCACATTAATTGGTACTGAGTTAGATGCAATTAAAGATGACGTTAGTGGAATTAGAAATACTCTTACTAATCTAATATCTTTTGAAAATGATATCGGTGGAAGTTTTACAAGTGGAGGTAGTCAGTTTGCTACTCCAGATAATAATTGTAATAGTGAAATTGGAGTATTACATAATAGTGCAAGCGGTGGGATAGCAGGCAATGCAAGATTAGTAAGTCAGCTGAAAAGTTTATATGATAGACTGGGAGGATATCCAGTACAATATAGTAGAGGCGAAAGTACAGGACAGAACCAAGCTGGACACCAATACGATTCGAACAATGAAAGAGTGTTTGGAGAACCTGTAATTGAATATCCAAATATTTTTAGTGTACTATTGGATCAAGAATTATTAGATCTCTTATTAAGAGATGATAATCCACAGCCCAATGTAGATTCTCAAACTCCTGTTTATGATTATTGTGGAAACATTATTGGATTTACAACAAATCATCAACAGCGTGAAACTCAATCTAGTGAGGGAACTACACCTACTATTCCGGATAGCCCAGGACATAATGCAGGCGGATTTGTAACTGATACTAGTAATCGAGCTGGTACAGGATCTACAGTTGGCGGCACCACAGTAATTCAAAATTTTAATGGTAGTACAAACACACTTTTTGTAGTAGGAAGCGAATCACAACAACTAGCATTAACAACAAATGTAAATGATATTGTTGTTAGAACAGATATTTTAACAATCTTTACTAGAAAAGATCCAAGTATTAGTAATACAGGCACAATAGCTGATTTTCAACAAGCAACAACTACACTGCAAGATTACTTAAACAGTTTAAACATTGAACAAGGTAGTGGATTAGTTATTAAAGATGCAGGCGTAAGCAGAGCAAGAAAAGTTGAACAGACTGCTGGACAAATTAAAGTTACTAATGCAGATGGTATCGGCGGCGATATTAAAATTGAACTAGAAGAAAATACTAGAATACCAGGCACAGCCGCAATTAAAATACCAGTCGGCACAACTGCACAAAGACCTCAAACAGAAGTCGGCGAAATGCGTTACAATTCGGATACCAATCAAATTGAGGCATATTATGGTGACACAACCACTTGGAGGAGCTTGTTAACAACTTCTAGTAGTACAGGTATTGCAGGAGGCACAAACCAAGGAACAGGCGGACAAGTATTTAAAGATGTAAATGGTACTGATCTTAGATTTAGAAGTGTTGTTGGCGGAACAGGTATTACGGTAGTACAAGGTACTGACGAACTTACACTATCAGATTCAATTACCGCAAGTAATGTCGGTACTGGAACTGGAGTTTTTGATGCTAGAACAGGTGATAATTTTGCTTTCAAAAGTATAACAAGTACAGATGGTACAGTAACAATAACAAATACTGCAACAACTGTAGATGTATCAAGTATGGGAGGTATGCCAAGTGATCCTCTTAATACAACAGATGGTACCGCAACTGTAATACAATTTAACAGTACTACACCAGAACCAACTAGTGATAAGACTTGGTTCTTTGAAGTAAAAGCATTAGGTGTAGCAACAACAGGTGAAAAACAAGCATTTAAAGTAGAAGGTGTAGTAACAAACGTTAGCGGTAATTTAAGTTTAGTCGGTACTCCTATTAAACTAGATTATCAAAGAGGCGGTACATCAGACTTAGGTGTAGCTACTTGGGACGCAATGGCAAGTTATAGTCAGGGTGACACTGTTGAACATAATCTCAATACTTACACTGCAAATAATGCTATTAGTGGCGGATATCCTAATAATAATTTGAGTCCTGATCAAGACGCTACAAATTGGACTGTAGCATATACTGGTTGGAATGTTAATGCAGAAGTTATTGCAAACCAATTCCGAGTAAGAGCCAAAGGCTCAACAGGTAAAAACGTTACTTGGAGTGCATCAATTACCTTTATTGAAGCATAAATACTGTGTCAAGAAGAAAAGTTAATTTTTTATCTTTTTCGCTTGACAATCGAGTCATCTTGCCATAAACTCTTACTATAGTAAGAATGAATGGAGAGATGTCATGGCACATCGAATACTAACATAGGCAACAAGGAAGGCACAAAATGAGGTCAAAAGACACTGGCAATGGTAAACAAATCTTAGCAAAAGTAGAAGTCCCATTAAGCGTCGAAGATATTGCGATTTATGCAATGCGATATTTAGACGAGATAGACGACGACGATCCACGTGATACCATCGTAAACGCTAACAAGCGTCAGATATTTAATATGGCAAAAACTGCTATATATCGATGGGGTACAGAAGAACCCAAAACATATGTTTCAGAAAACTTAAATGGACATTTTCAACCTATACAACAAATTGTAAGCATGAAATTTCCGGAGTGTGATTGATATGACAGCAGAAATATTTAATTTTGATGTAGAACGGGCTAAACGTAAAAGTGGACTACATGATAAAGCACTACTAGAAGATATGGTAGCCGAAGGATATGATCCTTGCGATCCAATTGATATTCAAAACTACTATGAATGGAAAAAGTTCCAAAATATTATATACACTGATGTAGATACTGGTAGTAATTGGACAGACGAAGCATTGGATAGACTGCTCGCAGATATTAAAAATATAGATACCAGCAAAACATATACAGTAGAATATAGTATAGATGATCTAATAGCTGGCGATGATTTTAATTTAGATTTCACAACAAAACCTCCAAAAAACACTTGACAGTATGACATCTTGGTGTTAATATGTATGTATAAGTTAAACAAACAAGGAGTTGAAAATGGGTTTAGAACGTGTTGTGATTGAGAAAGTTACTGAAGAACTTCCCAACAGTGATCCAAACTTTGTTTGTGGATGCTTGTTTGCTTCTGTAACAGAAGATGAAGTTGGTGACGTAATTGATGCAATTAATGAAGTAGTTGCAGATCATGTTAAAGTTGAAGTTAACGGTCCAATACAAGGCGAATATGCTTTCGATTTAATATAAGAAAAAAGTTGACAGTATGACATCTTGAATGTATACTGTAAGTAGTTAATAAGGAGATAAAGATGCAAGTAGCAGTTATTCACACCGCGTTTGAAGATTCACCCCGTACAGTAGCATTTGTTGATGTTGATGACAATATGAAAGTAAACGAAGCACTTGAATATGCATATCGTTGGACTAACAATGTAATGGGTAGTTGGAGCCGTAAAGAAAAAACTTTCGAAGACGGTATGGAAAATGGCGATTATAATGATGCTGTTACTGTAATGGCACCACTAAACGAAGGTGGAATGGGCCTACGGTCAACTTCAATGGGTGACCAAATGTTGTTAGGAACAACAAAATACGAAGTTGCAATGTGCGGCTTTGAAGCAATTTAAAAACGGGAGAGTATTTTTGGGAGGAAATTTTTTACCCGGGCAATGATGCCCCGCTCAACAGAAGGAATGATAATATGAGTGAAACAATGCAAACCGTTGTAGAAGCAACAAAAATTTTAGTCAAATGGATGGTAATTATTGCTGTCATATTTGGTATGATAAATGGTTTTCAATGGCTCTACCTACAAAATGGTGTTGGAAAAGTTGAAGCAGAACTATATGGGATATTGACTTTTGGAATACCGTTTGGTATCGCTATGGTAGCTACAATAATATGGTCAGAAGCCAAATATCGTGTATGGAAGTACAATAAAGGCATAGAATAATATGCAAAAAAAGATAAAAAAAGACGTCTTTATGGCGTCTTTTTTGTTGACAACAAGACATCTTGGTGTTATAGTGTATGTATAAGTTAAACAAACAAGGAGTTGAATATGTGGACCAACAGTAATTTAGAGACAGTTATAGACGCTTTAAATGAAATGATTCCGATGCAAGGATCAGTTCCAAACATCAACAAAAACAGATGTTTAGAAAGATTTAGAACTGCTCAAAATGTTGTATATGATATATTCAATAACGGACTTGGTAACCGAGGCAAACAGTTAAAAGTCCTTAAACTTAAAAAACATGACCTTGCACTTCCAGAATACTACGGAAACAACGGTTACTACGCAGGTAACTGGGACCAAGTAAAAGAAATGGTTGAACCTGCTTTTGAAAAGGTTATACTAGATGCCGCTAAAGAACAGGGCATTAAGTTGAACCTTGTTCCTAGTGCTGAAACTGGTACATTAGAATTAGAGGCTGCATAATGAACGATTTAATCCAAGATATCGAAATACTTGAAGGTGCAATCATTAACCTGACAGAAGGTGCAAGTGATGAAAAGCGAATGGCAGTATATTCGCTAGAGAATATGATTGCCCAAAAGAAGGCAATCGTAGAACAGTTCGAAGCAGAAAATGCTCCAGACTATCAATTCGAACTTGACATTTCGTAACTGAAGTATTATATTATATACAAAGGATGGTATATATTATGGCTACATACGAAGTTGAATCAGTTTTTTATAATAATTATGGAGGTGTAAAAACCAAAAGTTGTGATCTCTTTGGAGATAGAAATAAAGCTGTCAAACACATGAAACAATTAACAAAAAATAAACATGGTTTGAAGCAACGTGGAGATGTCAATGATGGTTCAGTCGATTTTGTCGATGACACAGGTAAAGTAAAGGAACGAATCATTTTTGGCGAACTGTAACTTAAATAATAATGAGTAAGTGAGGCAGATATATGTATAGAATTTTTAAAATAATGGCAGTAAGCCTGAATGCAGCTGTGGTGGCATTTTTTGCGTTCTTTATGTTTTCGCTAATTGAAGAAGGCAAAGCAGGAAATATGGCAGGTGCTGAAACACTAGTTAGTTTTGAACTAATCCAAGATGTTGAAATACTCCATCCAAGATTAATAAGTAATGATGAACAAGCAATTTGTATGGCACTGAATATCTATTTTGAAAGTCGTAGCGATAATCTTGCAGGACAATATGCAGTTGCAGATGTAGTTCTCAATAGAGTACATGATGATAGGTATCCTAATACGGTATGTGAAGTGATCCGACAAGGTCCTACAAAAGAAAGTTGGAAGACAAAACAAGATCCAGACTTATCTGAAAGTGAAAGAATTTATAATCCTATAAGACACAAGTGTCAATTCAGTTGGTACTGTGATGGTAAAAGTGACGATCCTAGAGATGTAACAGGATGGGTACAAGCACAATATGTAGCTGGTGCTATATTGTACAGTGACAAGTATAGAGGTATCACAGAAGGGGCAACACACTATCATGCAACTTATGTTAAGCCTCGTTGGGCTAACGACAGAGGTATGAACCATATTGGTCGTATAGGAGCACACATCTTTTACAGATGGGACTAAGCCTATTTTAGCATAAATATATGCATGTTAATAAATGAAGTAATACAAACTAGCATAAATGAAGGTCCAAATGATCCTCATATTTTTAAAGCAATATTCCTTGCAGGTGGACCTGGTTCTGGCAAAGGATTTATTGCTAAGAAAATGATGGGAGGCTTTGGCGTAAAAACAGTCAACAGTGATGACGTATACGAAAAGCTGGCACAGTTACAAGATTTAGATTTAGGTAACCCAGATGTAGTTGGAAGTCCAGAAGGGCAAGAAGCTAGAGAAAAAGCTAAACGACTCACTGACCTAAGAAAGAAAAATTACCTTGCAGGACGGTTAGGTCTCATCATTGATGGTACCGCAAAAGATGTTGCTAAAACAGCAAGCATGAAACAATCGTTAGATGCATTAGGCTACGACACTATGATGGTTTATGTAAACACCAGTTTAGATGTAGCACAACAAAGAAATGCTAAAAGAGCTCGTACTATACCAAGTGATATGGTATCCAAAATGTGGCACAAAGTACAAGACAATTTAATGAAGTTCCAACAATTATTTGGAAATAACAATTTTTACTTAGTAGACAATAGTGGTGGATTAGAAGACAAAGAGCGTAGAGAAAACTTTGTCAATGTTGAAAAAGCAATTAGAAGTTTTGTTTCAACACCCCCTAACAGTCGTATGGCTAAAGCATGGCTTGCATCTCAGCAACAGTCCAGAGCAAAATCCAATAAATAGTATAAAATAATAGAGGATTTTGCAATGTACATATATAAGTGCAATACAATAAGAGTGATAGACGGAAACACAGTAGATGCAATTATCGATTTAGGATTCAATGTGACAATCAGACAGAGAATAAAACTGTATGGTGTCAATGTGAAAGATGTTAGAAGCACAGACGAAGAGTCGAGAACAAGTGCAATTAACAGTAAAAATAAGTTAACAGAGTTATTAGGCAACGAATTTGTCTGCGAAACAATGTTAAACAAACGTGGCAAAGCCGGCAGAATTATGGGAAAGTTATCTAAAATAAATCCAGACGGAAGCAAAGCTGATATTAATAAGCAACTCATTGATTTGGGATTTGCAGAACAGTTTGGAGAGTAAATGTTTTTAGGTGTATTAGTTTTTATAACAGCCTTATCAATTTCAGCAGTAGCAATATATTATAGTATAGCTGGACTTGTGGCGATTTTTGCCGCCGCCGCCATACCTATTATGGTTATGGGTGGTGCATTAGAAATAGGCAAGTTGGTAACCGCAGTATGGTTACACAAACATTGGAAGAGAGCCGCTTGGTGGTTGAGATACTACCTAAGTGTGGCTGTGCTAGTATTAATGTTCATTACAAGCATGGGTATATTTGGCTTCCTTAGTAAAGCACATATTGAACAGACCAGTGCTAGTATCGAAAGTGTAGAAAATCTAGGTAGAATTGAAACTGAGATAGCACGACTAGAATCACAAATTGTTCGTGCAGAAGAAAAGATTGTAAAAGCTGAAACAAGTACAGGCAATCGTAATGATGATATAAATGCACAAATAGAAAAAGAGCAATCTCGTATTGATACAGCCTATACTAGAATACAGCCTGCAATAGATGAACAACAAAAAATTATAGCTGATGCAAGAAGTGTAGACAGTGATAGAACTAAACCCTACGAAGATCAGCTAACGAACATTAAAGATGAGATAGTCCGATTAGAAACAAGTGCAAAAGAATACGAAGAGAAAATAGCTGG
>VMHT01203740.1_pt1 | contig 19964 bp, 36 predicted proteins | sample 4693611 | NCBI WGS metagenome assembly VMHT01 (sample SAMN12280063, study PRJNA550983) | marine metagenome | isolation source: seawater sampled from same location over 5 years 0.02-0.2 micron viral filtrate | place: USA: collected off the coast of southern California halfway between the port... ...
CCAATCAGGGGGATTGAAGGAGGTGCGATCTCCGTCGATGCTAGGAAGTCCAACCAAGTCACCCTCGGTCATCTGACTGGCACGTCGCTCAACGACAGGCAGCCCCATGTTCTTAGCGATCTGATAGACCACCTGGGACTTGCCAACACCGTGGCGTCCTCTAAGGATTACTGGCAGACCAGCTTTGCTCACCGCAGGGGCTAGGCTGATAAAGGTTTTGAAGTCTACTGACATAATGGTGTCTCCCTATCTCCACTTATATATTAGCACCCTTAGACCACCTGTCAACCTTTTAATTGCATTTAAATCACTTTTATTTGCCCTTAACATTTGATTGCTTTTGTCTTACAATGGTGGTGATTGTCATTGATTGCCTGCTTGACACGCATCCATACACTATGTATTAGGCCCATCCCGCTCACCCCGTATTCTCCAGTCCCCTGTTTGCCCTATCTATAACTCCTTATAATCACTAGCTTTTCTAGGTGTCAAAAAGGTGACTATCTTTTTTCAAAAAAACAGTTGCAAACTTTGCACACTCTGTAACCTTTTGTTATTCTACTTAACAGAACGCTGAACAGAGTGCCACGATAGTGCCAATGAAGATCCCAACGTCAAAAACAAGGGGGCTTGCCCCGCAGGCAACTGGTGCCTTATCTCTCTTCATCGTCCCACCTTTCTATGAAGTCTAAGAACCAGTCAAAGAACATATAGAGGTACCTATTGATTACTATACCAGCAGCGAATGCTACTATCATGGTTGCTACTACTCTTAGGGTGTATAACATTATTATTTACTGCCCATTCTGTTACTGCTTAGAACTCTTCGCAAAAAGTTTCGGCGGGATCGCAGGGTAGTTCCTTCATCCAAAAGCTTTCCTTCTCGTAGATGTAGCTACGGACCTTGAGTGGATTCTTCTCGGGATCCTCAAGGCTCATGAGTTCGTGGTCATCATCCACCGTAAGAACATATTTGCAGATGCGGACTCCCTGTTCTGCGATGTCTCTTACCTTCTTATCTTTGAGTTCTGACTTCTTAATATACAAGGCGAACTTACAGTACCGAGTGAACTTAGCCATCTCTTTATTGTGTAGGCTTAGTCGCTTGCAACACTCCCTAGGATCTTCTACTTTAGTAAAGGTTGTTGCACACCCCGAGCCTAATATAAACACTAGGGCTGCGGTTGATATAACCCCTAGGATTGTTACCCAATCAATCAAGGTAAATCTTTTATGTTTCACGACTGGTATTTTAAATTTCATTTGTCTCTCCGATTCATTTTAATGCCTGCCAACAATAAGATTGCTTTGTTTTGTAGCCACTGTCCTAACATCATTCCTCTTCTCTGTAATCCCCTGGCGAAGAAGAATAGCACCTTAGCTAGCATCAATCTCATCGTCTTTATCCTTTGCTGTTGTGTCTCCAAGATACCTCATGTAGTACCCTGGAATGTTATCATAATAATCTGTTTTCCGCAAGCTTTTATGAGCTTTCGATAGGTCTCTCCTGAACGCTAGATTGATAAGGAAGTAGGGTGCCTCTGCTCTGGGATTGAACCCTTTTACTTCTAGATCATCGTTAGGGTTGAAGCACAATGATGCTATTCTACCTCTACCTGTTTCTACTAGTAATGCGTTGATGAATCTTTGATATTCTTTTGTTTCTTCCCGACCTAATTCCTCATTGATCTGAGCCAACAAAGCACTGCGTTTGCCCGATGCAAGGAACTGATCTACCACGCCCAAGAGCGTGTCTTTGGTATTATCATACACGGCTAAGAAGAGTTCTCCGGCAACTCGGTCTGCCCGTATGAATGGGCAAGCTGGGAAACCGGAGAACTCTTCCCGCTTGGGTTCGAGTACGGTCATGATATACCTAAGCATATCATCTTTTATCTGTTGATCATTTTTTGTCAACGTCAAAGATCTCTGCTGCTAAATCCTCGGACGCTTGGTCCAACTCTCTGGCTGCTTTCTCTAATACTTTGCCCAACAAATGGAGCGTGACCTCTGCCTTGCAGCCGGGTTGAACCTCATGAGCCAACTCCTCCGCTGCCGTGACCCACCCGATTGTATCTTCGAGTCGTCCGCTCGCTTCTGTGAACGAGGTGAATGTTTTGTCTAATAGTCTTCCGGGTCGTGTGGCCATTTAAGCCTCCTTGCTAACAATCTTTGGTTAGGTTCTCAAGCCGCTCAAGCGACTGATTTAAATACTCTTCATCAAACTCACACCCCACAAATGAACGTCCCGTATTTTGGGCTGCGATCATTGTGGAACCTGATCCACTAAAACAGTCTAACACAACTTCGCCGGGTTGTGTATGTGCTTTTATAATCCTTTCTAATAAGGCGATCGGTTTCTGAGTAGGATGCCATCCTGCGTATTCTTTGCTGGTGGTGTGGTTGTTCTTAGTCCACACATCTGTAGGAATCTTGCCCAGTGCATTAAGCTCTGCTCCCTTGCGCACACTCTTAGCCATCTTGTAAGGTACACGGATATCGTCAGCGTAAAAAGGAAAGTCTGTGCCCTTTGAGTACATCAAAAGGTCCTCATGTTTCCGAGGGAACTTCTTCTTTGTCCGTCCGCCCCAATCATAAGCCCAGATAATCCAGTTCTGGTAGGTTGCGTCGGGAATGTTGTTGAGCACGCCCAGTTTATATTTCAAGAAGGTATCCGTCTTAGTGGTGCCCCATACATAAAAGCAGCCGCCAGGCTTGAGCACCCGGAAGCACTCGGCGGTCCAGGCATGGCACCACTCTAGATAAGCTGCCTCTGAGTCCCACTGGTTGTCCCAGTTATCTTTTATAATCTCAAAGTAGGGAGGGTCTACGACCACAAGGTCTACCGAGGCGGATTCTAGTTCGTTCAAGTACTCTAAGCAATCAGCCTGCTTTAGTTCATTAGTCATTATCTCTCACAATCAACTCGACATCGGTAGTTTCGGTGTCCACTTCAACCCATACTCTCGCTCCGCAACTTAGTGGCTTGTGAGGGCTGTACTTCACCCTGCCAAGCTCCACACCGTCTTTGGTACGGATGATCGCTTCATGTGCATAGATATTTTCTTTATATGTCTTGCAAGTCAACACAGGGTCGTCGGTACCGTTTTTGGTGTTAGCCCGGATTTTATGTTGGTTGACGTGGATGATCTGCTTCACTGTACTAAGTCCCCTCTTGAAACTTGGAGTAAAATTTCGAGACTTTCGACCCTATCTGATAGGTCTTTCATCACTTCGTCATGCTTCACGACAAGCATATACATTGCTTGCATACCCCTATCGAGAGTCATCACGGTCTTTGTCATTTCGGCGATGACAAGATCTTTTTCTTCTTCACTTGACATTTTTATTTCTCCTGCTTTTCTTGCCTGCGACCTTCTTGACTTTCTTTTCTAGCTGTACAATCTTCTGCTCCAGTGCATCAAGGCGGACGTTAGTGGTGTAGTAAAAACCGACTGCCGGCATCAACAACGTGAGGATTAGAGCCACCTGCTTTAGTTCTATGTTCATTATCTTTCCTTACTCATAGTTTATCGCTTCTCACGGTATTGTCAAGCTTTTATTTTACTTTTGGGATGCCGCCGAAGTCATACATCATGTTGAAGTACCAATCATCGAATTCATTGGTCTTAACACGCTTACGCTTCTTGATCGGAGCCCACTCCATTTGCCGGAGGACTTCACGCAAAACTCTTGGGTCGGTCCTCTTGAGATAATTGGTTATTTGGTTAGCGTGTCGCTTAACTTGCGGCTTGTCCATATAAGGTCGCTTACCGTGATTTGGGGCTGCTAAACTGGTTGCTAAGAGCGTTGCTAGGATGATTTTAATCATATCTCACCTTCTTTGGGTCTAGGTTCTCAAGTTCTTCGTCATTCAAGTTGTCATTGTTGATCAAATCATAGATGGATACCTTGTCATCCTCCTTGTTAGCGTGATACCGCTCGGTAAGAATATACTGCACCATAGTCGGAGAGACCTTGTAGATATAGTGGGTCCGCTTCTGGAACCACTTAGCAATCTCTCGGACAGACATCTTGCCCTTTTGTGACCGGATCATCTCAACGTGCTTCTTCGATAGCTTGTGAGACTTCTTCTTGGCACGGAGCCTATCCGGTCTTTGCTTCTTCTCCGACATTGTTCTTTCTCTTATTTGGCTTGAAGCCATGTTTAGCGTGTGCAAACCAGATAGTTAATGCCGGTAAGCCAAAAGCTATTGCGAATAGAATAACAGAGCCCCAAAGTGCTTTATCCGTTTCCATGTTTTATTCCTCCTCTATAAAAAAATTTTGGCGAAGGTTTTCGTCCTGAGTATTACTATCTTCTTTCTTCTTGCCGCCCGTGCGAGTCAACCTTCTAATATACTTCTGCCTCATCTCGGATCGTGATGTCTTGGTTAGTCCGAAAAAATAACCGAAGAAAGACGATACCAATATCATAAAAACCATCCCGAATACAATACTAAGCTTGCCGATCGTTGTCAAGATACCGGTCCCGTGTACGGAATGTCTTCTTGCATCTTTCTCCACACTTCTTCGGCTTCATCGGCGTTAGACACTCTACCATATTTATCCTCAAGCCTCACAACGTCATCAAGTTCGGTCGTGCTCACTTCAATAATATCAACCGGTCCCGCTTCCGCATAAAACCTATGGACTTGCTTCGGTGGAACATGAATACATTCACCCTCCCTCAAAACATAATACTCGATAACTTTTTGCCCGCCGTTGTTGATGTTTTGAAACTCAACATACAAGCGACCTTTGATTACTCGAATCGTCTCTTCTTTATCATTGTGATATTGTAGCGATAAGCTACCACCCTTTTTGATGTGGATTAGCTTGCCAACATACTTGTCTGTTTTTGCCCAGAGATCTTCATACCCCCAAGGCTTCTTTGTCTTTTTAATCTTCATAATATTCCTCCAACAATCAATAACATGTTATAAACAATTATTTAATCACTTTTTTTAAGTTCATCGATGATTAAATCATACAATTTTTGTGGTGATAGATCTGCGTGGGCGTAAACCTTGTGAATCACCCCGGCAATGCGTAAACCATATGCAATCCACTCGGAGCAGTACCAGCGACCGATACGCTTAATGTGGAACGGTAAGAATTGTGAGGCAAGCATTCCGATCCAATCATACTGTTCTCCTTTTGTTTCCTCATAGAAATTAAGTAGTTTTTTATACTGCCATTGGTTGATTTCTATGTCCAAAAAGTCCCACTCTCCAGGTAATCTTTCTAGGTCTTCTCTTCTCACCCCACGCTTATCAAAAGGAGTTATGCTAATGGCTGTGCCATCCGGCAAAAGCAACTCAACATGCGAGTATAAACTGTTAGTCCAAGACCGAACTACCGTATTATGCCAATCACCTTTTCCTTTATAAAAAGCTAAACGACATTTGATGATTCTCTTTTGAACTTTCTTAGGGGGCACCAATATAATACCCAACCAAAGTGCCTACTAATAAAGTAAGGGGAATGTATAGTTTAATTTTGCTATACTCTCGATACCAATAGGAGGAGGCAAGGATAAAATGTCCAAGCAAAGCTGTATCCCCACCTCCGTCCTTATACTGCTCAAGCTTTCGCTTAATTTGCTCTGAGGAAAGGCTAGTGACGCTAACCTTATCTTCACCTAAGTCCATGTCTAACTCCTCAGCCAATGTGGGTCTTGAACTTTTGCTCTGCCTTTGGCGATCTTTAGATGTTTGGCAAGCGGAATGGCTCTCCAGGCATCGATAAGGAAAACTCCCTCTGTGTCACCGTCTTGGTTGACGGTACAGCCAAACTTACTTAGAAGTCGCTTCTTTAGGTGGGTAAACTGATTCTTAGTCTCTCGTATTACTACAACTCCGATAACACCGTCGCCGTAACCCTCAGTAAACTTGTCCTCAGACCATTTACCAATAGCTTTTGCGACGGGCAAGCCGTCGTCGTCAAGAGATAACCGCAACCTGTTGTCTCTGCAAAAGATCTTAAACCATTCCGTATTCATCATCGCTCCTCATTATAAATAGTCTCAAATGTAGCTGTCTTAGTGGATACTGATCCAGCTTTCTCTCCGGTGCTGATCACCTCGAATCGATTATCTTCTAGCGCCCTTGCAAATACATAGTAGCGCCCGCCGCCTAGCCTCTCGTCTAGGATTAAAACAAACTCATCTTGTCTAGCTCTATTAGCTATGTCTCTACTAGATAGATTCAAAGCCGTAAAGTGATTGATACCACTAGAAGCCAAGCTAGTTGCCTGAACATGCCTGCGTTGATTACCTGCAATGAGCATAGATATGTTCGTTGTGCTCCACAGCATAACCACAATGGCAGTTAAGATCGACATCATTGCTAAAACCACGACTAAAGTAAAACCTTTTCTTTTTTTCATTTTTCTTTTACCGAACATTGATCATCAAGTTTCTAAATGGAGGAGGCGCTTCCCCTTCATCATCGCAAACCTGTTGCACCTGTGCAGGTGTCCAGGCAAAGTTTTGTTGAAGCCATCTTTGTGTCCTAGCCTCGCACAAAACTCGTGCTTGTGGTGAGGATCGGATACAAACCCTTTCTGCTGTTTTTACTAATGACCAGTAACAACGCAATTTGTTTCTCTTCTTTTGTTCAGCGGACAAGCTAACATTGTTTGGCACAGTGACCTCTGAGTCCTCGCTGATCCACCTAGGACAAACGATTTCTTGCCTGGGGTTTTCAATGTTGTTCGGCAACCCCAGCAATGACATTAATACAAGAACCATCTCACCTCCTACGATATAGTCTGTCTTACTCTTCTGTCGTTAATCAAATGTATCAGATCTGAGAATGACAACTGACTTGTGATCACAAACTCATTATAATAAAGCATGTTAGCTCGAAGCATCGGCACTATTGTTTGCTGCCACATGATATATTCACGCTCTGGCACAGTTTGCATTCCGCTGTGTGCCAACCTCTTATTCACTTCATCCAGGGTGAGGTCCTCACCCGCAGAGGTGAACAGAACTTCTCTTCTACTCTTCATTTCTTTCTCTTATTTGTTGAATAATAATTACTAAAGCAATGGCACCCAAGAAACCTAATCCACTCAAGCCATTAAGTGCAGCGATCGTAGTATCAGTGATCTTAGTCTTCATTGCCGTAAACATAAATCTTTTCTTTCAATAAAAAGAGAGCGGGGTTATGTCCCCGCTCTCTCAGGAGACGATCTAAGTGGTGAAAAAATCACCCCCCTTCAATAACGAAACCTTGTCTCCTAATAGTAGTATATGATAGATATCTAACGTTGTAAAGTAATCTTTTACTCTTCTTTGTCAGATATTTTCTCAACCATTGCTTCCACCTGCCCCATTCGCCAGTAAAAGTATAGCAATAAGAAAGGGTAGGCAAAAGTAAATCCTGTTATATTCTGAGTAATTACATCATACCCCAGCATTCCTAAAATAGCAAGCAAAGATAGTCTATAAAACCATATAAATTTGTTCATCATATCAATTCTCCGTTAGAAATATGTTATGTACCCTGAGCCTTTCAATGGCCTCATTTGACATGTCTATATAAATATTCATCTCTTTGGCAACTCCGCTTGGTAGGTTGATCATCATCTCTTTAACTGGTAGCCCACCTATCTCTTCGACCAAGAAATTCAAATGGGCATCAATCCTAGAGATAGCGTGACAGATATCTAAATGGGCGTGTGAATAATTTCCGTCAGCGTCCTGAGTTATAAGGACATTTAGATATGCTAGTATTTTTCTAAAGTGTTCGACTGCTCTCATATAAGAGTGAAGTCGCATTGCATATCTTTTTTCCCCGTCACTCATTATTCTTCCCAGCCCGGATATCTTTTTCTAAAAACTCCTGCCATCCAGTTGACGTTGTTTGCGTAACGAAGAATAGCTTTTATATTTCTAGATTCTTGCCAGCGAGGTCCACCATTATAGCAAGCCGGTAGGTTCAATCCTTGACAGGCTTTATACCTTCTCATCTCCTTGATGACCACGGCGGCTGCTACGGTAGAGTGATGAGGGTCAGACATGTCTCTTAGGAACTTCTTCTTGTCGGTATAACCCCATTTCCTACCCCAAAAGGACCAGTTTATTTGAAAGATTCCGTAGTCACCAGTACCTGAAACCTTATTTGCTTTCACTCTTGATTCGACCCAGGCAGTAGCGATCATATGATAGGGATCTTCACCTATCTCTTTCGCTTTGTTGATTATTAAGACAGCGTTTGTCTGCTGCTCTGCGTCAAAGTAACTAGGAAACGCTAGAGCTAAGAATATTAGTGCTGAACATATCATCCACGCAACACCTGCTTGCCTTTATCGAGGTACTCTTTTAGATCAGTGTACCCACCAATAAACTTTTCTTGCCCCCCAGTCACCTCAAAAACCATTGGCACTGTTTGCCACTTGTGTTTGCTTTTGACCTCTTGTAGTAACTCCGGCTTATTATCCAGAGCGTGACACTCGTAACTCATATTGTTTTCTGAGATTAACTCTACAGCAGCATGACAGTAAGGACATGTCGTAGTTGTATAAAGTTTAAATTTTCTGCTTGTCATCTAACAACCTCCAGTTCAATAGGGTGTACCTTATCATATTGGTTTGGTCCGAACCTTACGGTATAAAGTTCTTTCCCGAATAATCCATCATTAACAGAAGATTCCCTTGCTATAACTAGACCGAAGGGAAACAAAACTTCATCACTAGTCATACACCAGTTTAGAAATTTTTCGAGGATACCAGCTTCTCTTGGCTTTAATTCAAGGTTGGCGTCCAGGGCTACAACCTCGCAAAGTGTGTTGTGATCAGTTGGACCAATCTTTGACTTGTATGTATTCAACATTTTTTCTAATATGTTAATGCCAATCTTGTTCGTCTTCAAGAGCCTCTGACGATCAGCAGAGAAAAGACCAACTCTAGGTTTCACTAGGTTTCCAATTCTAATTTGAGAATCGTTGTCCAACAGATCACAAAACTCCTTGAGGCTCAAATGCCTATGGTCATCAATACGATTCCTGTACATCATCTGTCTACAATTATCATATCGAAACACAGAACCAAACTGAGAGTACGGTGTGCGTGGCACAAACCTAGCAGATATAACATGGTCAATAAACACTCTCTGAGGCACTAGCAATGCAAAGTTCTCAGTAACTTTGAATCTTTTGGTCTTGGCTCCGTCAAGTCTAAAACTAAACTCTCTGTTATTGTCAACAACCCCTTCGTATCTCAAATCATAGCACCACAGGGGCTTACCGTCCCGAATCAGAGTTTTATATTCAGGCTTTTCTTCAACCAATCGATTCAAAAAAACAATCCTGACCCTTTTAGTATCAACAATTTTAGAATAATTGTATCGGCGACGAGTCAAGGGTTCATACATCGGATTTGGTTCATACTGGTTTTTTACATATGGACCGGTCATTACAGTTTTATGATAAGAATAATAAGCCTTCAAGTTATACCAAGTCGGCTTAGTAATGTCGATTTGCATTTTACTTTAGCTTCTTCAATGCAACTTTAGGTCCGCCAACAATCAACACACTGTTTGATTGTACACCGCTTTGTACATGTAAGCGACTGAACCCCGCATCTTTAATTAAATCCTTCGGTAAATCCTTGTCTGCCGCCTCTGGTAAGTCAGCCCCGACCAAAGAGGTGATATGATCTTTATTGATCCACACCTCCCTGACGTCCCACTTCTTCTCAAAGGTATTACAAACTGTGCCGTCAGTATTGGCTGCTGTGGTGTTAGTATAGAAAACTTCATAGAATGGAATAAACATCATGACTCCAGGGGGAAACAGTCTTCGTAGTGAACGCTCCACGTTGACCCGTCAACAGCAACTTCGTATCTTCTAGTTGTTTGGTCGTATGCCACGACAAGGGCGTGTTTCGGTCTCTTGTTCTCTTGGACTGCGATTGGCGGACCTTCATTGAGAGGATCGTGGGAATCCATATGTTCTTGAATCCTCCCGACATCTCCAATTGGGCTTCTAAACTTAAGAAGTTTAACATTTGCAGGGACGTAAACTAAGTCCCCTGGCTTAAACTTATTCTTGCTCAGGCGGTGCCGTCTGTTCAACGTCTTCTTCCTCTTCTTCTTGGTCGTTAATCTTATCAATAAACCCGCTGAACTTCTCAAGTTCTTCTACTTTTTCTTTGAGTTGATCAACTGTGATATCTGGTGCAGCAGCTTCTGATGGATCGCTACTTTGACTCAAGAATCCGGACACCATGTTTTCATATTGACCTAGCATTACCGCCACCTCAAACATCTCCTCCCTTACTTTACCAAAAGCCTTGAGCAGTTCCTCATCGCTTTGATCAGAATTGAAAGTATCATTCCATTCATTGACTAGGTTAACTAATCTTTTTCCCTCCAGTGTAGTTAGCCACCGAACCATCTGAATAGTTCTAGCGACATCCACGCTAACAGTTAAACTTGCTCTCACTTCATTCTTTCCTGTATCCATAATGGGTACCTCCTTCTATATTTTATACACTAAAGCCTGGGTTTTGTTAACCCAAGTTTATATTTATAATCTGATTATTTTGATTTAGCCGCTTTCAAGCAGCGGTCTTCAAGCTTGACCTGCTCGCCATTAACAAGGACAGTTGAAGAAGCATAAAGACCGGTAGGGTGATTACTCAATACCAGTGCTATCTGATCATGTAAGTGGCGACGAGAAACAAGGTTATAGTTTGCACGGACCTTACAAATAGTGCCGATAGGATAGGCAGGCGGCTCAGTCGCAGCAGAGATAGCCCTCTTAGCATACTTGTTCTTCGCAATGGCATTGAACTGCTTTTCGGTAGGAACGAAGTCTTCTTCCAAAAGAATCTTGCTAGCCAAGTCACGGAAGTAGGTGGTAGTGCGGTAGTAGCGAGCACAGATGAGAGCAGTCTCCCGGCAGTCAGCCTTATAGGACTGAGCCCAACGCTCCCGCTTGAGTTGTGACTCGGGGGAGTAGCGTTGCTCCATACGCCCAACGCACTCAATCTGCTTGGGGCTCAACTTGCCGCCATCCTCAAACTGACGCTTGAGAGACTCAGCAAAGCTACGGTCCTTTTCAGATAACTTCTTAGCCATCAAGGATTCAAAGCGAGCCTCGCCGTTCTGAACTTCAAGGCGCTCTGCTCGTTGAGGGCGGGCGTACATCTGGCTCCAGTAACTCATAACTCATCTCCCTACACTAGTATAATACCATACTCGAAAGGGTCGTCAAGCTTTATTTCAAACTTTATATTTCTTTATCCACGAATAACGATGGCGTGTTTCTAGGTAGTCTTCATCGTGATCGTTATCGTATGCTTCTTGTTCTGCTCTGATCATCCTGTATGCCATGGCACCATCTCGGTATTTAATATATCCAAGTAAGAAATCCCAGGCATACAGAAGCACAAAAGGGACAACCAGTGTTTCTAAGAACTGTTGGAAGTGAATCGTTTCGTGACGCTTGAGCCTATCATTCATCTCCTCTCTACTAAACACAAGGAAAAACAAAGCGATGGCACCAATATTGATAGGAGCAAGATAAGATAACCAAACAGGAACTTTGCTGTTCTCTATAAATATAGGCTTCCAGTTTCTCATTTCATCATCAAGTCCATAAAGTGCTTGACCCACATACCACCAGCGGCAGTAGCGATAAGCCAGATAACTTTTTGGGCACCCTGCTTCCAGTCTTTAAGCTTTTCAAACTCAATATGAAGAGCTTCAAACTGCTCTAGTTCTTTGTCTGCATGTTTCTTCCATATTTGAAGTTCTTTGGAAAACTCTAGTGCTGGTTTAGTTTCCTTGATGTAAGCAGCCCGTATCTTAGATTCTGACTCAAGTTCTTTTACTCGGCTGAACAGACCTGAGTCTGGTTCGTAAAGGTTTTTCTTTACCCCACGGACACCTTCAAGGACGGCTGCTTGGCTTTCTTTGATATGCTCAACTTCTATCAATAGCTTATCAAAACCACCATTAAGAGACTTGGCAGACGTAACTTTATCTTCAATTTTGCTAACTTTATGGAGTAGCTGATCCAATAGTTGGTCACGCATAGTGATTACCTCATATGACTGAACAAAACACTATGAGAACTTATAAAGTATATAGTTTTTAAAAGTACTATTTTCTCAGTACAGCACAGTTTGTTGTCAATAAAGTTCCAGCAGCAGAGGCAGCGTTACGGAGAGCCGTCTTTGTCACCTTGACCGGATCAATAACTCCTGTCTCAATCAGGTTCTCAAAGGCACCTGTCTTTGCATTAAAACCGATTTCTTCTTCCTCAATACCAATCAAAGTATTAATGATAAGGTCAGGTGACATACCAGCATTCTCAATGATCTTTTTCATTGGAGCAACAGTGGCAGTTTGTAGAACAGAAGCACCGATTCTTTGGTCCTGGTGATCTACATCCTCTAAGTCAATAGACATGGAGGCTCGGATCAAAGCTGCTCCGCCACCAGGCACGATGCCATCCTCCTGCGCAGACCTAACAGCCTCAAGTGCATCCTCGACTCTATGCCTTTTCTCTGTCACTTCGATCTCCGTGGCTCCGCCGATTCTAATCACTGCGATGCCAGAAGCTAGTCTCGTGATTCTTTCCTGTGCTCTCTCAGCAGCATGAAGACTATCAATCTCTTCAACTTCTTTCTTTAGTGCTTCGATTCTTTCTTCAGTCTTTTCACTGTCGCCAAGACCACCAGTGATGGTTGTTCGATGCTTATATATCTCAATTGTCTTGCAACCCCCAAGGTGTTCAAGCTTGACTTGTGATAGCTTTACGCCGCTGTCTTTACTAATAAAAGTAGCACCTGTGGTCAGAGCAATATCAGATAGAATGTTTCGTCTTTCTTCGCCATATCTTGGTGCCTTAATGGCGACAATCTTCATTTGACCACGCATTCTATTCATGATTAAGGCAGCGAGTAGCTGACCCTGAATCTCTTCAGCGATGATAACAAATGCTCTGCCGTCACGAGCAGCAACCTCAAGTAAAGGTAGCATTTCATCAATGTTATCAAGGGTAGCGTCTGTAACAAATACTAGACAGTCCTTGTAGAACACCGAACCTTTTCTTTCGTCCGTGACAAATTGAGTAGAGACATAACCTGAATCAAACTGAAAGCCCTCTTCAACATCCAGAGACGTCTCTAAGGATCTACTCTCTTCAATAGTGATGGCTCCGTCTTTACCTGCCGCAGCGACCGCTGACGCAATCAGCTTTCCAATAACCTCGTCTCCATTGGCAGACACTGTGGCTACATGTGAGATCTCCTCTTCCGACGAGACTGGCTTAGACATTTCATTTAGCTTATCAATAATCTTCTCAACAGCTTTGTCCATACCACGCTTTACTTCGATCGGAATAGCGCCGGCAGTGATCTGCCTGTTAGCCTCCTCCAGAATAGCTTTCGCTAAGACGGTGGATGTAGTTGTGCCGTCGCCAGCAACAGTGTTTGTTTGCAGCGCAGCTTGACGAAGAACTTCTACGCCAGCTTGTTCGTAGTCATCCTCTAACTCGACAACCCTAGCAACAGTAACACCATCCTTAGTAATCACAGGGTCTGCACCTTTCTGATACAGAATAACATTCTGCCCACGGGGTCCAAGTGTACACGACACAGCGTCAGTCAACTTGACTGCCCCTGCCAAAAGTTTCTGGCGCACTTCTGTGCCAGTTAGAATCCCATCATTAGCCATTATCTTATCTCCTTAGTGTTAAGAATTAGTATCTCTTTGGACTTCTTGTCATTAGACATGCCATAACTCCATTGAGGATATACTATTTCATAGTCTTTGTAAAGTTTTAATATTTCAGGGTGAGGATTATATGATATCACCCAGTTGTTTTTCTTTTTGATTTCTTCTGCGAAGTCGAGGTGATCGAAGTCCTTATGTGTCGAGCCCCTTTCACCGTATAGAGTAGACTTTTCCAGAAGATATGGTGGGTCAGCGTAGATAAAAGTTTCATCGTCATGTCTCCTCAAACTATTTTCGTATGATGCACACTGAACTATCAAGTTGTCACACACAAAGTCTCTTAGTCTATCTATGCTGGACTTCGTAAATCTTTTCTCTGCGGCTTGCTTTGAATATCCACCGCTCAAGGTAGCGCCACTAAAAGATGATCTATTGATAACATAAAAGAAACAGGCACGCAAGAAAGGATCGACCTTTAGATTGGCAACTCTCTCTTGCATTTGCTTGAACTGCTCCTTCGAGCACGGGTGGTAGTTGTTCTCAATGCGAGTTGCCATCCTGCCACCAAAGGGTATTGCATGTTGCCAGAAGTTTGCTAATGGTTCAAAGATGTCATAGCCGTATACTTTTACACCCTGAGAAGCATAGTGTAGTTCTATTGACCCACCACCAAAGAACGGACTGATCATCTCAGTCATGTTCTCTGGGAAGTATGGAACAATATGTTTTAGTGCCCTTGTTTTACCACCGGGGTATCGTAAGAGTGACTTCAACTATCCTCGCTTTCTATTTCTTTTTCTTGGCAGCCTTAGCCTTTTCGGCTTCCTCGGCAGCCTTAATAGCCGCCTGTTCATCCTTAGCAGCCACCTTCTCAACGCCGGGAGGAAGAGCTTTCAAATTTCCATCAGCTACCATCTTCTTCATCATCGCTACAATTCCTCTGGGTCCGAAAGTTTGGTCCATGGTATAGGCAGCTTCTGGCAGTTCAAAGCCTTCAGGATTCTTCTTTGACTTTTTGCCTGGGAATTTTGCTTGAATCATCATCGTACCACCGTAGGTTGCATAAACCTCTGGTATCATCTCATCTTCATCTCGTACTTCTCTTCCCTTATCCATTTTTGCATCTAATTGTCTTAAGCGTCGCTGCACCTCGTCTTCGCTACCCTTATATAAATAATCGCCGATTTTAACTTTACCCACCTGAGTCGTTGGTTTACCCTCATCGCCCGGCTGATCTGCAAGATAACCTTCTTTGTCACCCGGCATAAAGTCTCCTTTTTTAAGTGCAGGCAATTTTTGTGCTTTGCGGGCGGCTGCCTGAGACTTAGTAACTTTGTGCTTATCCTGTGAAGACGGCTTTGGGCGATAAATTAGAATAGCGTCCGAGGGAAGCTGCGTTACTGGGAGCTTCAATGGGTTATTCTTCATGTAGTAAAGACCTGCTCCGCCAATTTGAATGTAGTCTGTGCTCTTTATCTCATTAACACCCTTTCCTCCATAAAGATTATGAATAAAGTTATCGGGTAATTTAATTGCTGGTGTGCCTGCTGAGGGCCACCGAGCGGCTGCTTTATAAAGACCCGATTTGACGGCGGCATCATAAGCCCTCTTTGTTGTATTGAAAGGAAGGGCCTCTTTGTCTGCATCCCCGCCTGGCAATTTTGAGTTCCACCTGTAGGATGTTGGATGAATAGGGTCTTGAAGAGCCTTGACAAACTCTTTGATAGCATCCTCGTTGTCTTTTAAAAGATTAATAATTTCCAACTTACTCTCGGGGTCCATTTTTTCACCAGGGATTGTAAACTCACCCTTATCTGGTTTGTATGTGGCTGACCCCTCACCCATGCCGGCGCTCATATTAAGTTTTACTTCTAACAATGCTTCTGCTAACCCAGGCAGTTCAAATGAAACATCGGGACCAGTGGCATCTGGACTAGCGCCCTTTTGGCTTTTTGACCAAGGTCCAAGTATGCCTGCGCCTTTACAGGCATTGTATACTTTATCCTCATAAGCCTTTACTGTCTCACTGGCTTCAGTGATAAGCGTCTTCTTGGTTAGCTGTTCCTGAATAATCATGTCCATCATTCTATCAAGAAATTCAACCGCAAGAAACTCGGGTGCTTCGAGCGTTACTCTTGTCTGTGCATCCTTGCGGTCCTTAAACTTATCGACCTTCGACATGAGTGCTGGGCAAGTCTCGTAGAGTTCATCCATAACATCAGGACACTCACAATTATCGTAGCCGAACTCAATATAATTGTCGATGCCTTCAGCCTGCATCGGATCTACAAAGATGCCTGTAATAAAAACATCTTGTTGACGATCGTTCATCAACTCATATCCGTCTGGATTAAATTGGTTTGACTTTAATCTTCGCTGAAGTGCGGAGAACTTATCCTTAAACTCTTGGAGGATGTTGCCATCTACAGCAAGAGAACCGTGAATATACTTCTTATCCATGTTATTATTTCAGCGCAGCTTTAATTTCTTCTCTGACCATTCGCTTGAGGCTCTCGGTCTTCTTTTCCATTGACTTGCGAAGCTGGGGTGGTACCTTGCTAAGATCTTTCTTCTTATCTTTTTTGTCACCATCTTTTTCTTCTTCGTCGTCAGCGGCATCTTCCATTGACTCTTCCTTGTCTCCATCTTTGTCGAGATCAAGGAAGTCAGGTTTCGCAGCTTCATTGCGGAGCTTTTGAAATTCCTCTTTAATGATTTGCTTGACTCTTTCTGTTGATAATCTAATTTTCATTTGGTATACTCCCGTTGGTTAATATAAATAGTAGTTTTATCCATCAAAGTCCTGCTCTTCCAGCAAAGTATAGGTAAAAGAATTGCCATACATATGTGAAGCTCTATCGCATAAGCCCATGAATACAACGTAGTCTTTAGCTTTCTTAAACACCTGGCAACCAGCGGACCACTTATCTACCCGTTGACTCTCGGTATAAGGGTTGCTCCTGTGAATGTTGATACCAAAGATTCCCTCTTGGCTATCTTCACACAGAAAATCTAGCTCATCATCCTTATCATTATCCCGCCAGACTTTGACGTCCTTGGACTGACACAAGGCTTTGTATTTGCCTCGGTGAAGACCAATCTTCCAAGTACCCCTGTATTGATCAGGGATCAAGATAGCAGTACCCTTGGGGCTGAGTGGGTTCTCCAGCCAATGTTTGCCTGGGTCTGTAGTAGCTTCCCAGACTAGACACTGCCATTCGTCATCCTCGTTTTTATAAACTGCTACCAAGTAATCATCAAACTTATTGGATACACTGGTGTTCTTTCTAACTCCCAAGAGATTTAGATTATAATTTCCCTTGGCAAAGAATCGGTAGCCCTTGCGCTCAAATACTTCTTGGATAGTTTCAACGTTGATCTTATCTTTCAAACTCATCTTCTTAGTCTCCATCTCTAGGTAAGATTCGGTCGGCAATACCAAATTCAATAGCTTCGTCAGCATTAATGTAAACATTGGATTTTCTCCCCATAAGCTTTCGTATGTAGGCTTTGCTCATATTTGTTGCTGCGGATAAAGCTTCTACATACTGAGATTGTAACCATTTGGTTTCTTCATACTCGGTTTCCATCTCATGCATAGGTCCGTGGTACCCAGCCCTAAGTGAGTGAATCATCAACCGTGTGTTCCGCCCAATATATCTTTCACCTTCTGTACCACTAGCCAAAAGAAGAACACCGGCTGACATTACCTTACTCAGCCCAACAGTTTGAATCGGCGTATCCTTTCTGATGCACATCATTAGATCATGGATGCCGAACATATCTGCGGCGTTACCGCCAAAGGTTGATATGTAAAACTCGATCGGTTGAACAGAGACGTAGTGAGTATTAGTCTCCTCGTCAACCAATACCTTTTCGTTGTTACGATCAAGATAAATCAAAGAGGACATGATCTGCGCAGCGGACTCTTCGGTTAAATCGCCACAAAAGTTAATTGATCTAGGCTTAACATCCTCAAGTTCTTTACTCTTTAATCTTGGAACGATCTCCATGATCTCATCGTCTGATAGCTCAGCTAGATCGACAACAGAGGGAAGTGTTTTTACCTCCTCCTCTTCATCGATCTCCTTCGTAGATTTCTTCTTGGTACGAGCCAGTTGTTTCTGAAATTTCCCTGGTGCTTTTAACATGCAATTCTCCATTAACAAATGATAACTCAATGTCACCCTTTTTGTAAAGTCTTAAAAGTTGAATATATCTTAGATAAGTTCTTTCATTAATTGCCTTTTCTTTTATTTTATCCCGTAACCAACCGTATACTCGTGATACGAAGAAAGCTTTTTCAGCGTCTACAACATTACTGTCAGGGTCCTCGGTGATAAATCCTGAGCCCGACAACAACATTAAGATATCTTTACCATAAGGCATGGCGATGTCTTTCTATAAAGTTAGTCTGTTTTTCCACGCTGGTCACGCATCTGCTGGATACGATCAGCAGCTTGCTTGCCACCTCGGAAGCCGGATGCCCCACCAGGCTCAAGAGTCTGGACGCCACGCATCTCTAACTCATCCTCGATCCATACTTGTCCGATCTTGTTTTGCACTGGGGTATCAACGAACTTATTAAGTTCTTTCACAACCTCTTCTGGTGGTGGACCAAATTTATCGTTGTTAACAACAACCATCTTGTCACCGAAAAGATTTTGAAAAGCTTCCTTATTATTCTGGACATCACTCCACAGTTCTCTAACCTTTTTCTCTGGGAGTTTGCGTTCACGATTTGCGTTTCTCTCTACCGCAATTTCTTCGCTGGTGTCAACAAAGAGAAGCATGGTATCGTACCCCAAAGCTTCGGCAGTTTCTTTTTGGCGAACCATTTTGTCGTACTTGCCGCCAGTTCCATCAACCAACATCCCAATGCGCCCACTCTCAAAGAAACCTTTAAGCATGTTAAGCTTGCCCTTTGCAATATTACGAAGAGAATCAGGTCTAGCTCCTTGAATCTTGTCCCAAAGTGCTGGGTCTTCCTTTTCGATTCGCTGGAGGTCGCCGGCGTCAATGTCATTATCTTTGAGTTGTTTTTCAAAGAACTTGTCAGAGTTCACATACTTAAGACCAGTCTTACCCAAAAAGGATGCGTTCGCAAAGTATGGCTTGCCTGAAGAATCCCTGACCCCAAAGATCACATCAGCTAAGAAAGATTTTCCACTGCCTGGTCCACCAGCCGTGAAGACTGCTTTGAGAACACCGTCATCAAAAACACCCTCTTCGATTACGTCTTCACCCTCAATTAAATCAGAGCGCCGCTCAGGACGCTCTAATAGGATGCTGTACTCTTCTTCAATGGCTTCTTTGATCAGTCCTTTGATTAGACGGATTTGTGCGTTAGCATATTCAGAAGCCATTTTAATTCACCTTTACGAACTAGGACTTGTTACGCTTGAGAAGTCTCTCGACTACTCGCTTTAGTACTGCCTCGGTAAGCTGCTCATCGTCAATGACTTCGATGTCCAAAGACTCTTCACGCATCATTGGATCACGCATTGCTGCTTCTTCATCCTTGTCACGCATCATTGCTGCTTTGTCACGCATCATTGGATCTTCATCACGCATCATGGCATCATCGTCATCGTCGTCAGAATCCATTTCTACCTCAGCGTCATCATCTCCACCGCCTGCGTCCATTTCAATGTCCACACCAGTTTCTTGTGCGAGTGCATCAACGACTGCGGCAACGATATCTTCGACCTGGGCTTCAACTGCTGGGCTTGGCTCTTCGCCACCAGCATCGTCAGCACCCATTTCCATTTCTTCGCCGGCTTCGTCAGCCATGTCTTCTTCGCCTTCTTCCTCGGCTAGGGTTTCTTCCTCATCTAGGAAGTTTTCGGTAAGAGGTGCAATATTTGCTAGCTTGCCCCATCTGCGAATAGTACGCTCGTTTAAAAGCTCTTTGTTCTTAGTCATCCTTTTATCTCCTTGCAAGTGATAATATATAAACCATTTGGTTTCTCAGTAAGTAGTTTCTTAAAATGCAAAATACTACTCAAAATCAAAAACGTTTCTCTTCTTCATCTTTTTCATCGCAACATTTTCAATCTGATGTACTCTAACATAGGACACTCCCATGCGGTCTGCAACGTCTCTAAGCGGTAATCCGTTCTCATTCTTACGGGCACAAATCACAGCGCAGTTTAGATCCTCTTCAAAATTAATCCAGTTGCGACACGAGGTTTCATCACAACTTACACACAACCTCTCATGAACACCATAACAAGTTGGCTTCTCGCCATAACGGATTTCATCTTCA
>VMHT01087692.1_pt1 | contig 19958 bp, 20 predicted proteins | sample 4693611 | NCBI WGS metagenome assembly VMHT01 (sample SAMN12280063, study PRJNA550983) | marine metagenome | isolation source: seawater sampled from same location over 5 years 0.02-0.2 micron viral filtrate | place: USA: collected off the coast of southern California halfway between the port... ...
CTCTTCCGATCTGGAGTGTGCTCTTCCGATCTGGGAAAGGAGAGAGACGCGTTTTTTATTTAGCGTCGAAACTGTCAACCGGTTGACAAAGGTTCGGCTAAGCTTTGGCAAAAGTGTCAACCATGTGGCTGAGTTAGTTACAGCAGCGAAGTTTGCGGAAGCTGCAGGTTGCAGTCGTCAAGCGGTATCTAAGGCAATGAAGCTAGGCCGATTGGATGGTGCTTTAGTTGACACTGGGAGCGTCAACCCAAAGATTGATTTGGAAAAGGCTTTAGAGATTTGGGGCGTTACGGAGAGACCTAGCGCAGCAACGATGCCAAGGCGTGAGGCAAAGAAATCACCTGAGCTTGAGGCTGCACAGAAAGAGGTTCGACGGCAGGTGACCTACGTGCAGGAAGAGGATGTGCCTGACTTCTATACAAGTCGAGCACGAAAGGAGCATTACAACGCAGAGATTGCAAAGATCACTGCGGCAACGCAAATGGATGAGTTGGTTTCAGCTGCTCAAGTGCAAAAGGAAAGTTTTGCTATGGCTCGTGCTGTACGTGAAGCGCTGACGAATTTGGCAGATCGTTTGGCCAATGAGCTGGCTGGGGAAACTGACCCTGCGAGGATCCATCAACTTTTGACGCAAGAGCATCGGCAGTGCTTGACCGAACTGGCTGATGCTTAGTCCGTGGCGCGATGGATTTATTGAAGGCTTACGGCCTGAGGATCCGCTGACTGTTTCTGAATGGGCTGATCGGTATCGAAGGCTGAGCAGCAAGGCGAGTGCGGAGCCTGGACCATGGCGCACGAATCGGACGCCTTACTTGAGCGAGCCAATGGATTGCCTGTCAAATGACAGCCCAGTGCAACGCGTTGTGATGATGTTTAGTGCGCAATCAGGCAAGACAGAAGCGGGCAGCAACTTTCTGGCTTATGTGATTGACCATGCACCGGGGCCGATGTTGTGCGTGCAGCCAACGATTGAGATGGCCAAGCGTTTGTCAAAGCAAAGGCTTGAAAGCATGATTCAAGACACCCCAAGGCTGTCAAAAAAGATTGCACCATCTAGGTCAAGGGACAGCGGCAACACGATGTTTGCAAAAGAGTTCCCTGGCGGGATCATGCTGCTGACTGGAGCGAATAGCGCGACTGGCTTGCGTTCAGCCCCTTGCCGGTATTTATTTATGGATGAGATCGACGCAATGCAAGAGATACAGGGAGAGGGTGACCCTGTAAGCCTTGCAGAACGCAGAACGACAACGTTTGCGCGGCGTAAAATTTTGCTCACGTCAACGCCGACAGTTAAGGATTTCAGTCGGATTGAGGCTGAATTTTTGAAGTCTGACAAACGGTATTATTACGTACCTTGTCCGGCGTGCGGTGCGTTTCAGCATTTGCAATGGCCGAGGCTGAAATGGAAAAAAGACCAGCCAGAAACTGCTGAATATGAATGTGAGCATTGTAAGGAACGCTTTGCTGAGCATCACAAAACAAGATTTTTGCCTCAAGGTGAATGGCGAAACCATGCACCGTTTGATGGCAAGACAGCAGGCTTTCAATTGAACGGCTTGTATAGCCCTTTGGGATGGGCAAGTTGGGGACAGCTTGCGGATGATTTTTTACGTGCCAAAAGCGACCCTGCAGCATTGCGTACCTTTGTCAATACAAGGCTTGCTGAGACGTTCAGCGAGGATTATGCGGCGCAGGTCAATGCTGATGGGTTGATGGCTAAGCGCTTGCAGTACAAGCCAGGCACATGCCCGGACGGCGTTGTGTTGCTGACTGCAGGTGTTGACGTGCAGGATGATCGGCTTGAGGTTTCAGTATGGGGATGGGGCGAAGGTGAAACGGCTTGGTTGATATGGCATCAAAAATTGATTGGTGACCCGACTGCTGTTGATGTATGGGGGCAGCTTGATCAGGTCATTAAGACTGAATGGGACACAGAAGTAGGCAAGCACCTGACAATTTCACAAGTTGCTGTCGATTCCGGCGGCCATGCAACACATGAAACCTACAACTACTGCCGCGACAGAATCCGTCAGGGGGTTGTTCCAATTAAAGGCAGCAGCAAGCGCAGCAGCCCAGCTTTGGGCAAAGGCAGCAAAGTAGACGTTAATTGGCGTGGTCGAGTAGTCAAAAAAGGCGTTGCGCTTTACATGCTTGGCACTGACACAATTAAGACGACTTTGTTTGGCCGTATGCGGCACAAAGAAGGCTTAGGCAGCATCAATTTTGGCTTAGCTGCAGATCATGAGTATTTCCAGCAGCTAACAGCAGAGAAACAGCGTTTACGTTTCCACCGTGGCTTCCCTATTCGTGAATGGGTAAAAAAAGCATCTGCAAGAAACGAGACGCTTGATTGCTTTGTTTATGCCTATGCGGCAATGCTGCTTTACAGCAGGCGTTTGCCGAAGCTGACGATGTGGAAAAACCTGGCGGAAAAGCTGGAGTCAGGGGACAAACAACCGCTAAAATCAAAGTCAAAGCCGTCATCGCCGGCTAAGTCCTTTGTGAATAGCTGGTGACGTGAACATCCCAAAGCAGATTTACGCCGGAACAACGATCAAATGGAGGGATGGCGCAGCGGTTGGACCGCTCAACGAAAGCATCACGTCAGCTGATTGGACGCTGACCTATTACTTGCGCACCAATACCAATCACGAGGGCCACACTGTCGTAGGCAGCTCTTACGGGGCTGGGTGGGAATTTACGATCAGCGCTAGCGACAGTGCAGGTTTCGACGCTGGCAACTGGTTTTTCTATGCTGAGGCATCAAAAGGATCTGAGAAATTTACCCTAGGGGATGGCCAGTTTGAAGTTTTTGCCAGCCTTGCTTACACAGGGCAGCCTGGAGCGTTCGACGGCAGAACACAGGCAGAAAAAGACTTAGAAGCGGTCACAACAGCAATCCGTTCAATCATTGCTGACAAGGTGAAGTCTTACAGCATTGCAGGCCGGTCATTTACTAAGGTTGATTTGCCTGAATTAGTCGCACGCGAAAGCCAGTTAAAGGCTATTGTCGCTAGAGAGCGCAAAGCGGCGATGATCGCAAACGGTTTAGGCGATCCGCACTCTCTATTCGTGAGATTCTGATGGGCATCCGCACCGCATGGCGTGAACTTTGGCGCTCTAACCCTGAACCAATTCAGCGCCCACGGGGCCGCATGTTTGCCGGTGCGCAGACCGGTCGACTGACTGCTGATTGGGTTACATCTGTCACGTCTGCTGATCAAGAGATCAAAGGCAGTTTGAAACGCCTGCGGTCTAGGTCACGTCAACTTGTGCGTGACAACGATTATGCGAAATCAGCAGTCCGCGTTGTTCGCAACTCTGTTGTTGGAACAGGCGTCAGGCTGCAAGCGCAGGTAATGCGTCAGCGTGGCGGCAAGCTCGACACACGCATTAATGAGCAGATTGAAAAAGCCTGGTCACATTGGGGCCGTAAGGACAGTTGCAACACAGCAGGGCAGCTCTGCTTTGCCGATATTGAAAAGCTTTCTGTTTCGTCGATGTGCGAAAGCGGGGAAGTTTTTATCCGCATGGTGCGGCAAAAATTTGGCCGTAGCAAAGTCAATTTTGCGCTTGAGGTGCTGGAGGCTGATCAACTCGATGAGGACTACAGCAGCCCAGCGACTAAGCCAGGCAACGTCTGGAAACTTGGCGTTGAACTAGACAAGTTTGGCCGGCCTGTTAGCTATGCCTTTTTAAGCCGTCACCCAGGCGACAACGCGTTCCCGACGCGGGAGCCTGATAAGCGTCACATCATTGTGCCGGCTAAGGATGTTATCCATCTGTTTGACCGCACATCTGCACGGCCAGGCCAAACCCGTGGCGTGCCTTGGCTTGCATCTGCAATGCAGAGGATGCACCACCTAGACGGTTGGGAGCAGGCCAGCGTTGTCCGCGCTCGTGCAAGTTCTGCCCTGATGGGATTTATTCAGTCGCCAGAAGGTGAGCTAGATCCAGGCGGCGAGATCTTTGATGATCAACGGGTGACAGGTTTTGAACCAGGGCAATTCAAATATCTGCAACCGGGCGAGACGGTCACTATCCCTGATATGGATTCACCAACTGGTGAATATGAGCCGTTTCTACGCGCACAGCTCAGGGCATTAGGTGCCGGTGTTGGCTGCAGCTATGAGGTGCTGAGCAATGATTACAGCCAGAGCAACTATTCATCATCACGACTCGCTCTGCTGCAGGACCGCGACAACTGGCGATCAATTCAGCAAATGATGAAAGACCAGTTCTATCAACCGATCTTTGATGCTTGGTTAGAGATGGCTGTGCTTAGTGGCGCGTTGAATCTGCCTACTTATGAAACCGAGCCTGAGCGCTATGAGGCTGTGCGCTGGGTCTGCAGGGGATATCACTATGTTGACCCGCAGAAGGAAATCGCGGCACAGAAAGCAGCAGTTCGCAGCGGGTTCAAAACTCTTGCTGATTGCGTAGCTGAGAACGGCGGTGATTTTGATGAGTTCTTGGTAGCTCGTCAGTCAGAGCTAGCCAAGCTCGATGAAATGAACATCATTACTGACACTGATCCCTCTGCTGTAAATGGCAGCGGCGCTAGCCAGTACAAGCCGTTGAACACTGTTGATGCTTTTGGTGACACACCTGCGCCAAGTGGCGAGGATGCAGAAAACGTTGGGGAAGAGGACATTGGCAACTATTGACGGAACAGAAATAGATCTCAGCCCTACCGCAGGGATGAAGGATGAGGCGCAGCGTTATCGGGACTGGAAGGCTGACGGGAAAGCTGGCGGCACTGAAGTTGCAGCACGCAGAGCATCTCAAATCTTGAGCGGTAACGAGCTATCTGCAGACACAGTCATTGCAATGGCTGCATGGTTTGCCCGCCATGAAGTCGATAAGCAAGGCCAAGGTTTCACGCCAGACGAGGATGGCTATCCGTCGAATGGTCGAGTTGCGTGGTCAGCATGGGGCGGAGACCCTGGACAGGTGTGGTCTACTAACAAGGCAGATAGAATTAAAGAAATCCGCGAACGTACTATGTCCGACGATTTGCAATTAAGGGCAGAGCCTGACGAACTCAGCGTCGGAGACTTTGTGCGTTGGGACAGTGCCGGCGGCGCAGCCGAAGGGCAAATTGATCGCATTGAGCGTGACGGCACCATCAATGTTCCTGATTCAGATTTTGAGATCAACGGTGATGAGGATGATCCTGCAGCGCTAATCACGGTGTTTCGTGAAACAGATGAAGGCAATGAGCCAACAGATGTTCAGGTTGGCCACCGCTTTTCGGCTCTGACAAAGATTGAATCTTTGCGGTCCGCCCCTGCGCTTTACAAGCGAGCAGGCGAAACAAAGTTTGAAGAGCAGGAAGACCGGGTGCTGGAATTTAGCTTCAGCTCTGAATACCCAGTTGAGCGAGCTTTTGGCTTAGAGGTTTTAAGCCATGAAGACGGCGCAGCAGATCTTGAGCGTTTAAACGATGGCGCACCGCTGCTGTTTAATCACGACATGAACCGGCCAATTGGTGTTGTAGAGCGTGCCTACCTAGATAAGGACAAAAAGAAAGGTTTTAGCCGAGTCCGATTTAGTCGAAACGCTTTTGCGCAAGAAATTTTGACAGATGTCAAAGACGGCGTGATGAGAAATATCAGCGTCGGATACAGGATTAAGGAGATGGAAGAACGCAATAATGAGTTTGTAGCGACGAATTGGGAACCATATGAAGTTTCTATCGTGAGCGTGCCTGCTGATCCAAAAATCGGGGTTGGAAGATCTTTGCTCCCCACTACTACAATCGAAGCAGAAGAAGCCATTACGGCGGATTCTGCGGCTCGCGTCGCACCACAAAGTCCACCTGATTTTGACGATCCAATGTCTACAGCACCCGATTTGAATGTGGTGCGCGATGAGGCTTCAAAAAAAGCAGCCTCAGCAGAGCGCAACCGCATCCGCAACATTCAAGAGTTGTGCTCAAAGCACGAGCTTGGCAGCATCGCTGATCAGTTGATTGAAAACGGCGCATCAATTGATGCAGCTCGTGAGGCTGTGCTTGAAAAGATTGGCGCCAAGCCAATTGAAACCGTTTCTCCGGTAGATCTTGATCAGGGCACGCAGTCCCGCTACCAGATCATGGATGGCGTTCGCGCCCTGATTACTGGTGACTGGTCTTCTCACGGCGCTGGCCTCGTTCGCGAACTGAGCCAGGAAGTTGCTCGCAGCTCTGGCCTCACTGCCACCAGCGAAAGGACTTTCTTTGTTCCTTTCTCTGCACTGAGCCAACGCGCTACTTATGTAACTTCAGGCGCTACCACTGGCGGCAACATTGTTGCTACCGATCTGCTTGCTGATGACTTCATCGAGGCCCTGCGGAACGCTTCCCCAGTTGTTGGCCTTGGCGTCCGCACCCTGACCGGCTTGGTTGGTGATGTTGCAATTCCTCGCCGTTCCGGTGTTGCTTCTACCAGCTACCTCTCATCTGAGACAACTGCAATTACGCAGGCTGAGTCGACTTTTGATCAGGTGACAATGTCACCTAAGAACCTTGCGGCACTGTCTAAGTACAGCCGCCAGACACTGTTGCAAGCCACTCCAGGCATTGAAGAGCTGATCCGACGTGATCTCACCGATGGCATCAACACTGCCATTGACGCTGCAATCCTGAACGGCTCCGGTTCATCCGGTCAGCCCACCGGGATCCGCAACGTTAGCGGTATCGGCTCTGTGGCTATGGGCACTAACGGCGGTGCAATCACCATGGAGAAAATTGTTGATCTGGAGACTGCAGTTCTCGAAGACAACGCAGGTGGCCCAAACATGGCCTACGTCACTAATGCCAAGGTGATGGGCGGTTTGAAAAAGCTTCGCGCTGGTGGTTCTTCCGCCACTGACGGCGCTTTCCTTTACAACACCGATTTGCAGGCTGTTGGCCGGGGTCCTACGCCTCTAACCCTGAACGGCTACCCGATCGCCGTTACTAACGCTGTTCCTTCCAACCTTACAAAAGGTTCTGCATCTAGCGTTTGCTCTGCTCTAGTTGCTGGTGACTTCAGCCAAGCAATGCTGGGCTTCTACGGCAACGGCCTAGAAATCACTGTGGGCACTGACTCCGATGATTTCAGCAAGGCTCTGACTTCTGTTCGGGGCATCGTCTCATTCGACGTTGCGGTCAGACAGGCCACTGCGTTTGCTTCCATTGAAGACATCACCACCGCTTGATAACGGGGAGGGGGCCGGCAACGGCCCCTTTTTTCTTATGAAAATTACCTGCACTAGAAACGTCATGGCATCTGGCAAAGCCCTAGAGGCTGGCCAGTCTTATGACGTATCCGATGCTGACGCCGCACTACTTGTGCGCATGGGCAAAGCTGTTGAAGGCGAGGCAACTGCCAAGCCCAAGGCAAAGGCAAAACGTTCAAGTAAGGCAAAAGACGATGGCGCTTGCAAACTTCCTGGCTGATGATCTTGCCATTGCGCTAGATGATCCTTTTGCTGTATCTGCAACAGCAGGATCCACAACCGCCAACGTTTTGCTTGACATGCCAGGCGAGGTCATTGCCGGCGGCATGGTTTTAAGCACTGATTACACAGTCACTGCCAAACACTCAGACTTTGGCACGCTTGTAAGCGGTGACTCAATTACTGTTGATTCGATTGCCTACACAGTCAGAGAAAACCGACAGGTTGGCGACGGGCTGATGGTTGAAATTGCATTACAAAAAACATGACAACCAAGCGCGAGTCAATCCTGGCTGACATTGCCTCTACGCTTGCTGGCACTGTGCAGGTCGGGTCGCGTATCTATCGCAGTCGTGTTGTGCCCCTTGCTCGTGGTGAATCACCGGCAATCGTTATTGAACCTACTGGGGATACGCCTCAATACAGCCTGCGGCTAGATCGTTTGGATTGGAGTTTAGCCGTTCGTATTTCAATCATTGTTAGGGGCGCTGTGCCTGATCAAACAGCAGACCCAATCGTTGAAGATGTCCACAGCAAAATCATGACTGATCTAACTGCCGGTGGCTTTGCGCTTGATGTTGAACCTGGACCAGTCAGTTTTGAGCAGATCGACGCTGATCAGCCCGCTGGTGTTATTGGGATGAATTTTGTCGTCAAGTATCGCAGCCTTTTGACAGATCTCAGCACTGGATGACCTTGCTAAGATTGACCTAGAAAATATGCGGGCTAGTCATGCCACTGCTTTCCAGAAAGGGGCTTGTCTTAGCCAAGCTTGAATCTTCTTACGGAACGGATCCAACTCCGACCTCAGGCAATGACGCCATTTTGGTGCGCAATGTCGAAGTGACGCCCCTTGAGGTTGAGACAGTTGACCGTGAACTGATTCGCCCTTTCTTAGGTAAGGCTGATCAACTGTTGTCTCAGCAAAGGGTGTTAGTAAATTTTGAAGTTGAATTGGCTGGTTCAGGTAGTGCCGGCACGGCCCCAGCTTATGGCCCATTGCTGCAGGCTTGCCGATGCACTGAAACTGTTGTCAGTTCAACATCAGTAACTTATGCGCCAAACAGCGACGCAACGCCAAAGTCAGCCACCGTTTATTTTAACAATGATGGAGTTCTGCACAAGGCAACCGGCTGTCGTGGCACTTTTACGTTGAATTGTGAGGTTGGGCAAATTCCGTTTATTGCTTTTGAAATGACTGGTGTTTTCAACGCGCCATCTGATACAGCAATCAGTGCTCCTACATACGCTGATCAGGCGGACCCGCTTGTTTTCAAAAATGGCAACACCTCAAGCTTCCAGGTCTTTAGCTATAGCGGTTCAGTTCAATCCCTAAGTTTTGAGCTTGCCAATGAGGTTATCTTCAGGGAGCTAGTTGGCGGCACAAAGTCAGTTGATGTTGTTGACCGTGCGCCATCAGGCGAATGTGTGATTGAAGCCACAACCATTGCACAGAAAGACTTTTTCAGCGCAGCGATTGGCACTGCCACGGGTAATCTAACTTTTCAACATGGAAGTTCCGCTGGCAACATTGCCACATTCACTGCTGGACAGATCGACCTTGGCGGTCCTTCGTATAGTGACGCTGATGGAATCCAGATGCTAAGTTTGCCATACATTGCCACGCCAACATCGGCAGGCAATAATGAATTTAGTTTGGTTTACACCTAATGGCGCTCGTTCTCAAAGACTCTGATTCTTACAGTTGGCCAATTGTCTACCGGCTGCCTGTATCTGGAGGCCGGAGAGAAAAGCAAGAGTTTGAGGCAGAGTTTAAGCGTCTGCCTCAATCCCGTATTACTGAGATTCAAGAACTTGTGCAGCAACGCATTGATGGTGCGGAAGTTGAAATTTCAGACGTGAGCATTGCTAATGAGGTCGTTGTTGGTTGGGAGGGTATTGTTGATGGCGATGGCGAGCCTGTGTCATTTACCCGGAGCACAAAGGAGCAGTTGCTTGAGCTTCCAATGATGGCGGGCGCATTAATTGAGGCTTATTTTAATTCGTTGGTGGAGGAAAAGCGGGGAAATTGATAGGCGCTGCCACCTATTGGGCGAGTGGCGCAGAAATCGATAACACAGCAGAAGACGCGAAAGTTTTTGGAATGGAACCGCCAAAGAGCAAGGGCTCTAAGGATTTTGCGGTGATTCCTTCCGCATGGCCCGCTGTCGTCATGTTTTTGCGTGCGCAGACGCAATGGCGTATCAGCACTGGCAGTGTCATTGGACTGGATTACAACGCGCTTAAATGGTTGTTTGATTTATATGAAGTAGAAGACCCTGTGACTTTGTTCGATGACCTGCAGATCATTGAGGCTACAGTGGTAAAGATTCTTAGTGAGCGCGAGAAGTAGCTATGGCTATGGACATGACCACCGCGCTGACCATAAAAGCCAATGTTGTTGGGCAGTCTCAAATTACTGGGTTGCAAACAGGTCTAGGCAAAGTCACAAAGCAGACAAATAAAGCTGCTGGCGCAATGGGCCGATTTAAGACTGCAGCCGGGGGAGCTTTGGGCGCAATGCGTGGCCTTTTGCCAGTTATTGGGGCTGCCGGAGTTGCAGCTTTTGCAAAACGAAATTTAGATGCAGCTGATGCAATGTCAAAGCTGTCGCAGCGCACTGGGGTTGCGGCTCCAATGCTTGACAAATTCCGCAAAGTAGCAGAATTAAGTGATACAAGCTTGCAAAGTCTTGAAAAGGCTTTTCCTGCGCTAGCTCGTGGCATTGATGATGCAGTGATTAAAGGTACAGGCCCAGCGGCTGAAGCGTTTGCAAGGTTAGGCGTGACTTTGACAGATGCAAACGGCAAGGTTCGCGAAACTGATCAGGTCATGCTTGATTTGGCAGACAAATTCAAAGCAATGCCTGACGGGACAGAAAAAGCCGCTTTAGCTTCTCAAATCTTTGGGCAACGTCTTGGCTCTGAGCTTATCCCCATGCTTAATAGTGGCGGTGATGCGGTTCGCAATATGGGAACAGCTTTGACCCAAGACTTTGCAGATAAGGCGGCTGCTTTTAATGATCGCTTAGAAGACATGCAAGAAAAACTAGGAAATTTAGCAATTAAATTAACAGAAGCATTGCTTCCAGTAATTGAAAGCCTATTGCCAGCTATTGAGGGTTTAATAAATAAGTTTGTAGGCCTCCCTGAGCCAGTGCAGGCGGCAATTCTTGCTATAGGTGGGATTGCCGCTGTCGCGCTAGTGTTTGCGCCCTTAATAACTGCAATCACTGCAATTGGCCCATTGCTTGCGGGCATTGGCCCAGCAATAGGGACCCTCATAGGAGTGCTTGGCGGTCTTGCGCCTGTCATTGCAGGTATTTTCACGGGGCCTGTTGGCTGGGCTGCTTTGTTAGTTGGTGCGGGTGTTGCATTATTCACTTTTAGAGATCAAATTACTGAATTTTTAGGAGGTCTTATAGAGCCGTTTGTAGTTGCTTTTGCTGAGCTTGGGGAAGTAATCAAACAACCTTTTACAGATGCAATGGAATTTATAACTACGACTTTTGTTGAGCCATTGCAAGAAAAATTCACTGTTTTCACTGAAGCTACCGTTGAAGCGTTCGCCGCAATTTCTGGCTCTGTGCAAACTGCGTTTGAAGAGGCTGCAGGTTTTGTTTTTGATACATTTATCGACCCAGTTGCAGATGCTTTCAAAAGTTTAGCGTCAAAAATTGGCGACGCCTTTAATAGCGTTGTTGGTGCAATACAAGGCGTAATGAATAAAGTTGTTGGAGCAGTCAAGGGCGGAATGGAGCAAGCTTTCGGCATTGTTAAAAATATCGTCGGAGGCATCATGGACGCTGTTAGCAGGGCTATTCAGGCAATTGCAAGTATTGGCAGCGGTGGCGGCGGCGGTGGTGGTGGCGGTAACAACGGTGGCCCTAGCGGCGAAAACATGGTTACGGCTGCAAAAGGCGCTTACTGGTCTGGCGGTTTTACGCCGTTTGCTAAAGGTGGAGTTGTTACCGGGCCAACTCTTGGCTTAGTCGGGGAAGCAGGCCCTGAGTACATAGTCCCAGCACGCAAGGCTGTAGGCTTTGCAAGCAATATTCTTTCTGGAGTGCGCGGCCCTGGCGCAATTCCACGCTTTGCAGAAGGTGGGTTTGTTGCCCCGTCAAATGCAAACGTTAATATTCAAACAGGCCCGGTCACACAAATGAATGGACAAGATTTTGTGACAAAATCAGATATGACAAGCGCTGTTCGATCTGGCGTTCAGCAAACCTTAGATCTTTTAAGGCGTGATGGCACTTTGCGTGCAGGGTTGGCGCTTTAATGTCTACCAATTACGATATTATTTGTTTTCTTGAGTATTATTCAAACCGCTCAAGCGTCATAAGCGGCGGTTACCGAACGCCAAGTAATCAATGGCAAAATTTTTATGTAGAAGGGCAAGAATTAGGCTCGGCTGATTCTGCGGCTAATTCCACCTATTACTACCTTGCTTTTGATGTTGATGGATTCGGCTCAACAGAAGCTTCAAGGATAAATGATTTGTCTATTGAGCTTGTAGCTACTGCTGAGTTGATTGATGTAACTGACGCTGCAATGACTGCAGACAATTTAGTAATTGCGTCGCTGTATGTGCAAGCTGCTGGCGGTGACGTATTTGATACATCTTCGGCGCAGCTTGTAAGCCGTTACATTGGCAGCCTTGAAGAGGCTACAATTACTGACACTACAATATCTTGGACTATCAACCCAGCAATTAACAAACTCAATCCACAAGTCCCAACTAGAAAAATTACTGTAAACATGTTGAACAAAACTAATCCAGGTATGCCATGAACGAAAACATATTTGGCGACAATTTTTGCGTAGTTTGTGCTGATGGCATCACGCGCAAAGGTTGCAGTCTTACTGTCATTAATGAATCTTATGCTTATTTGGATAGCGAAGGAAACTTGCTGGAAGGCGATAAAGCTGTTGTCGAAACCTTGTCAGGCAGTTTTGCGGTGACGCCCTATGAATTAGCTGTTATAACTAAAGAGTATGGTCCTTTAAATATCTAATGGGAAAAGGCACCGTAAAAATTGTTGGCCTAAAAGGCTCTTTGGCTCGTGCCGGCTCTGAAAAAGCTCTCAAAGGACGGCAAGGTAAATCAAAGCCCGCTAGCTCAAGTCAAAGGGCTGATGATGCCATCCAAAACAGCAATAAGCCACGCAACAACCCCGTTGTCGGTAAGGATCAAAAAACAGCGGCGGCGGGGGACACAATCCCTATTGTTTTTGGCAAACGTGAAAACAATTTGGGGGGCGTTTGGGTTGAACCTACGCTTGCAAAACAAGCTTCTTATAATTTTGTCGGCATTTTCCTTTATCCACTTAGCCAGGGTGAGATTGTAAGCACGCCGCAAGTTTATCAAACTTATGTTGGTCCGCAGCAAATTAGGGCAAGGAGCGGCGCACTGCCGGTTATCAGCAAATATTATTCTTCAGCTTCTGCAATGTCTGGGTCTCCTCGCTCTTGCCCAATTACAAGCGGAAAAATCTTTTGTGATATAAATTCTAATTATTACATTGGTGAAGTTGCTAAAACCGGCGCGTACACAACGCTTGGAAGAGATTTCGACAATTTTCATACCGACAACGCAGGTTTAACAATTGGCGTTGGCGATACAAGTAACAGCGTGTTAGAAACAACCGGTGATAATTATTTTGCTTGGGATGCCATTACGGGGGCAGATGTTACAGCCGCGCTTTTTGCAACAATTGGGATTACCAACCCTGCTAGCTATATTTTCTCGGCTAACAGAAACCCTAGGGGCGGAACCTTGATTGGCGGTTTTACTGTCGGGCATATTGACAGAGGGATCGTTCTCGCCGGCGGCACGTTAGGGCAACTATTTACCCCAACTCCTAATTCATCAATCTATTCCCTTTGGGGAACGGTGAACCCTGTAAACGAACGCTATGAAGGCACAACTGTCAACAATCAATTTAATACGTCAAAAAGTGCTAGCACTGGCACTTTAGGCGGGCAAGTTCGGGAATATGCAGCATCTCCGGTAGCTGATCCAAGCAATCCGGGCAGTGGGTTTGATTTTACTGATTACGCAGAAATTACTTGGCTAGAAATTCAGGGCAACTTGTACGATGAAAGCAACCCGGCTCTTGGCGAATATAAAATTTCTACGCGGCAGTTAGCCACGTTTATTGAGCAAGGCATAAAAGTTCCGCTGTATAGCGCAGGAAGCCCAGGCAGCACCGGAGCTAGCAACCAATTTGTTGATCTTGCAATGTATCTGTTTTCTTTAATTGGCCGGGTTGATGGCGTTAACACCGCAGACATTGCGGCTCCAATTGACATAAGCAGCCTGCAGGCAATTGCAGCATTTAATTCTAACTCTGGAATGTTTTTTAATGGCATTATTGAGCAATCAGTCAATGTAATTGAATTTATTTCAACTTTAGCGCCATTTTATTTGCTGCATTTTGTCAGCAGCAATGGGCAATATGCGTTCAAAACGCTGCTGCCTGTAACTTCTGGCAATCAAATCAACGGCGGCGCTTTGACGCCTAGTGCAACATTTAATGAAAGCAACATTATACCTGGCAGCTTCAATAAACAATATGATCCTGCAGAATCTCGCAGAGATATTCAATTGTCAATTACGCTGCGTGATGCAAAAACGGCGCGAGTGGGCTTGCAAAAAAACAGGATTGTCCGTTTTGCAAGCACGTCAAATTCTGCACCAATCGAACAGTTCGACATGACAGATGGCTGCACAAGTGAAGCTCACGCGGATCTGTTTGCAAAGTATGAGCTAGCAAAGCGCAAACATTCAACTCATTCAATTACATTCGATACGCCTTTGATTACAAGTGGCCTTGCAATTATGGATGTTATCAAGGTGCAGCGACAACGTAAAAACAGCGTAAATGACGACAGGACGGAAATTGATTATTATCAAATTACTTCTATAGCCCACTCGTCAGATGGCGTTTCAAACGTAGCTGCTATGCACTTCCCATTAAATGGATCTAACGTAAGCGTAATCTCTAACGAAGTTTTAAACGGGACCTTCACAGCAATCTGATGGCAACTTTCCCTTCGCTAGAGCCAACAACGCGAGCGTTTAGCTTAGGTGACATTCCGCAGTTGACGCATGAAGCATCTTCTGGCGTTGATGTGCGATTTGCACAGGGTTCTGATCGTGTTTTTCAAAACTTGTCTCTTGGTTATGAGTATTTGTCAGAAACAGAAGCTAAGCAAATTATTGATCATTTTGATGGCCAACAGGGCAGTCTTATTTCGTTTGATTTGCCAAGCATTATCTGGAGCGGTTACGCAGCGCCCCCAGTTAGCGCATCAGACTTCCAATTTATTTATGCTGCAGGCCTAGACATAAGCATTGCGTCGCCTTTGCGTTACAACGTTACCGTTGAATTAACAACTATACCAATTTAATTATGACATTCCCAGCATTGGTGCCGTCTGCCAGAACGTTTACAACAGGCGACACGCCGCAGTCTGCGCAAGTAGCCTTGTCAGGCGTGAGAACAGGTTTTCGCCGTGGAAACCGTAGGGTTGGGCAAACGTTGTCGTTGAGTTTCGGAAACTTGTCAGAAACTCAGTTGAATTTGGTGAAAACGCACTACATCGATCAGCAAGGGACGTTTGATTTTTTCTTTTTGCCCCCTGAGGCATGGAATGGCTATGCAACGCCGCCCATTGCTTTAGTTAGTAATTACGCATGGAGATACGCAGGGCCTCCAACTATTTCTGATGGGATTGTTGGCAAATGGGCTGTTGATGTTGATCTAGTTACGCACCCAATTGACATAGGAGATTTGGGTTTTGATGGGAAGACGGCAAGCGCCAGTGTAAGCAGGCTCTACAATATTGACGGTGGAAGTGCGTCCGGCACGCCGGCACGCGCCTACATAATCAATTCAGGGCTGGCTGCATGACCATTACACTCTCCGCTTTTCAGCAGCAACGGCGTGACACCGCAGCCAATTGGACGAGTCAAAACCCAACCCTAAAAGCGGGAGAGATTGGGTTTGAGACAGACACTAAATATATAAAAATCGGGGATGGGTCTACTGCTTGGACTTCATTAGCTTACATTCATGGCAGCAAAATTAGCGCTTACCCTTTAGCTACTGCTGATTTAGCTGATGGGGCGGTTACATCGGCCAAGCTTGAAAACAATATAACCATTGCTGGAAATCTAACAGTCAATGGAACAACAACTACGATTGACACAACGACGTTGGTTGTTGAAGATAAAAATATAGAGATCGGCAAGGTCAGCACACCAACTGACACGACTGCTGATGGCGGAGGGATCACGCTAAAGGGTGCGAGTGATAAAACAATTAATTGGGTTCAAAGCACGGGGTGCTGGACGTTTAATCAACCGACGAACTTTAATAATCATGTTCTCATCGACAGCTCGGGAAAAGTTGGTATAAATATCTCAAATCCCAGCGATTACAACAGTTCTGGTAATGAGCTTGTATTAGGAAAGACAGGCAATAACTCTGGTATGACTATTGTTAGCGGCACTGCTAATAGCGGTACTATTTTCTTTGCTGATGGTACAGGAGCTAACGCCGCAATTAGAGGAGCCATTAAGTATGAGCATAATAATAATGCGTTGGCATTTAATACTGACACTACCGAGCGCATGCGAATCGACAGCTCGGGCAATGTTGGGATTGGAACGACGTCGGCTAGTGCTTTACTCGAAGTAAATAGCCCTACTGCTGGCAATGAGGTTCAGCGGATTGAAGGTAATTACTCCGGAAGTGGAAGTGTAGTTCTCTCTAATTGGCGACGAGCTGGTGGAGCAGTTGCCGCAAACTTTCAGTATCACGATTCCTCTCCTATCAGGATGAGCCTTGGTACATCTACGTCCCATAACTTTGCACTTAAAACAGGCAATACTGATCGTCTAACTATCGACAGCTCGGGCACTGTTGGAATTAATAATGATATTGTTTTTGGCAACCAAGCTGCAACAGGCACAGGTGGTACTGGAAGACTGGTTGCAACTGGAGGAGAAGTTTATATTCAAGGCGGTTTAGCTAAAACAAGTGGATCATCCGCACCAATTTTATTTACAGCCTATGGTGGCGTTAACGAGCGGATGCGAATCGACAGCTCGGGCAGGCTGTTGGTGGGGACAAATACTAATGACAATAATGCGCCTTTCACTGTTTGTCGAACAGGCTCTGGCGGGTCTACTCCTGCTGTAGGAAGCGGCACTATTGCTACTTTTAGAGCTACAGGAGGCTTGAGCCACGAAGCATATATCTCTATTCTTGGCGGTAGTTCAGGTCGTAGTCAAATTAATCTTGGTGATCGAGATGATGAAGACACGGCGTACATACAAGCTAATCACGCTGACAATAGCTTGCGGTTTGGTGTTAACGGTAGCTCCGAGCGGATGCGAATCGATAGCTCTGGCAATGTTGGTATTGCAGCCTCAGGGCAGCAAGGCGCGTACACAGATTATGGAAAAGCTGTTGTATTTGGTACAAGTTCAGAAACTACTTTAGGGCTTGTTATACGCACGGGAACAAGTGGTACTAGCAGTATTGCTTTTGCAGATAACTCTGGCTCAGGCGGTGGAGCGCAAGATGGATTGATTGAGTACAGCCAAGCTAATAGAGCATTAGCTTTCCATACAGCAGCAACCGAGCGCCTACGAATCAACAGCTCGGGCAAAGTGTTGATTGGTAATCCTGCTGGATTTGTTGCTTCTGGTGTTTTGAATATCCAAACAGATAGCAATAAAACCATTTCCTTCAATGCTGATCAGGGTGAATTAGGAGATGTCGCTTCTATTATGGCCCGCAATGATGCTAGTGCCGCGCTTGTACCTTTTGGAATACGTGCCGAGGATATTCGGCTTGCTACTCAAAATAGTGAGCGCCTACGAATCGACAGCTCGGGCAATGTATTTATCGGTGGTACGACTGCTGCAAGTGCAGATATTGCGCTGAATGCAAACGGCAGCATCACAGCGAATGGTCAGATCAGTAGCAAAAAGCTTGCGGTAGTCAACGATGACGGCACCAACAACACTTGGTTCTACGCACCGCGAAACCTAAACTCCACTGAATACGCCTTTGCGGCCAAGAACCAGGACGGCACGAGCACGCTCGGCAACGCGGGGGTGTGGATGATGGGCGTGACAAAGAGCGGCGTTCTGAACATGGGCGACCTTGATGCCGGAGGCGTTGTTCGGATTGCGCTGGATGGGACATCCGGCAACGCAACCTTCGCAGGCAGCGTTACAGCTCAAAGTTATGTCACTAGCTCTGATCAACGCTTCAAAGAAAACATCACTGACGCAAACCCACAGCTTGCTGATGTAACTGCTCTTGGCAACAGTCTCCGCAATTGGGATTGGAGTGCTGATGCACCTGTCGCAGATAAAGAAACACGCTTCCTTGGGCTTGTTGCACAGGAGGCTGAAGCAATCTGCCCTGGCATTGTTAAGACCATTGCTCGCACTAAGCAAGGCGCAGAACTAACACCTGAAGTTGTCGTACCTGCTGTATATGAAACAAGGACAGTTCCTGCTGTACTTGATGAAGAAGGCGAAGTCGTTGAAGCTGAAACTACTGAGCAGGTTCTTGTTACTAAAGAGCAAGTCACACCAGCCACATATGAAGAGCTGGATAACAGCTACAAGGGCATCAGTCATGACGCTCTGATCATGAAACTGCTTGGTGCAGTTGCTGAACTTTCAGCAGAAGTCGAAGCTCTTAAGGCTGGTTGACAGTAAACCGCCCCGTGGCAACGCGGGGCTTTTCAGATACACTAAATCTGCATTTGTTTCGCTATGGCAAACACCTACACCTGGACTGTCGGTCAGTGCGATCGCACCCTTGAAACTGGCGTCATTACAACGCTCCACTACACCGTGGCAGCTGCAACAGAAGATGGCGTCTACACCACTGGAGCGTATGGCTCAATCGGTCTTGAAGCGCCTGATGCTAAAACCATGATTGCTTATGACGGCGTGACTGAAGAGCAGGCGGTTTCATGGGCTCAAGCTGCACTTGGCGGTGAAGAGAAAGTCTCAGAAATCCATGCTGCACTTGACGCTCAGCTAACAGAAAAACGCACCCCAAGCACTGGTTCCGGTACGCCCTGGTGACTTTTATCGCTGGTATAGCCACAGGAGCGCTACTCCTAATCGGGTTTGCGCTTCTTTCTACTGCTGCTGATGACTGAACAATTTTTGCCGCCTGATCCGATGATTCCCTGCAAGCCAGGGGCACAGGACACAGAAGCAATGGCCAACCGCGTTAAATGGTTGAATCATTTATATGTGCGTGATGGTCGCGACAATCCTGACCATGAATTTCATGGTGTTTACACTGGCTTAGCTTTGAAATATCGAAATCGATAATTGAGCTGTTCGGGACAAGACAGAAAATGGACACCTTACCCCTACTCAAGCAACAGAAACCAAGTACGGTGGTGCCGGAAAACGTCAATCTACGTTCTAATGATCAAATCAATTGTTTTTAGTGCAGCCGCTGGCGCACTTGCCTTGGCTCCCCTCTCTGCAATCGCAGGCCCTTATGCCAACGTCGAAGCGAATGCTGGCTGGAGCGGGAATGATTACAGCGGATCAGTAACTGACCTGCATCTTGGCTGGGAAGGTGGCGATGGCGTTTACAGCTACTACGTCCAGGGTGGTCCTGCAATCGTCCAGCCTGACGGCGCTGACACTGAAATGGAATTTTCCGGCAAGATCGGCGGCGCTGTTGCTGCTTCTGATGCACTGTCTGTTTATGCAGAAATCAGCGGCATCACTGGTGATGACGACAACAGCTACGGCGGCAAAGCTGGCGTTAAGTTCCTTTTCTGAGTAGTCTTAGATCACGGACCTGAACACGCCGTAACCCTCCGGTAGGATTTAAATCCTCACACCAAGCCGGGGGGTTTTTCTCTGCTTTGTTTTAGCCATGCAAAAGTATCTAAACGCAGTCGGTGCAGTTGGTTTCGTCTTAGCTGTAGCCAACACTGCAGTGATTGTTGGTGCGGTGCTCCAAGGGCCAACAATGGTTGAAAAGGCATTTAGTGAAATTGAGCTAAAAATCACAACGGTGTTATTTGACCGTTTGGATAGCTCAGTGTCTGAAGCAATGCCTAGTCAGGTCAAGGAATTGATGCCCAGCACCACTGGCCCAGCTTTGCCGTTTTAGTGCCTGAGATTCGCACTATTGGGATCAACGACATCCGGCTTTGGGATGGTATCCCTGCTATGTCCGTACCAAAAGCTCCGCCAGTGACGGTCAATATCGGCGTTCCAATCGTGGATTTGCCGTCATTTGATCCGATGGATTTCAGGCCAAGCAAATTAGTGTTTGATCCTGAGGCTGTCCTGCCAAACCCTTCGACGCCTGAAACACCAGAGCCGCCAACGCCAGCTGCGTTTCAGCTTCCCAAGACTGCTGTTGACGAAGACCCAAGATGTCCGCCGCTTCGTGCGAAGGAGGTTGGAACGCTTGTCCAAAATGGTTTAAAAAGAATTGCGGGCTACGAGATACAAGACGGTAA
>VMHT01035153.1_pt1 | contig 19953 bp, 18 predicted proteins | sample 4693611 | NCBI WGS metagenome assembly VMHT01 (sample SAMN12280063, study PRJNA550983) | marine metagenome | isolation source: seawater sampled from same location over 5 years 0.02-0.2 micron viral filtrate | place: USA: collected off the coast of southern California halfway between the port... ...
ATATATGATTAGTTCCGACGACCGTTTCTAAGTTAGCAATTGTAGCATACAATGCTTTTTGATTACCGACTTTGTGATTCAAAGGTCGAGTAATATCCGAGTGTATGTTCCCCACAAATAGTTTATCAACTAATATCTTCAAACCATTATCAATATCTTGTTCGAAAATTTCAATCGTAGCGGCTGTAGCCATAGAACTAGAAATATGGATTTGTTTTAATAGTAATTGTTCTTTTGAACCAGTAACATAGAACATCGATTTGGATGAATAATGCCCTGGCTGAAGAATATTAAAAACAGATGACGTTCCCGTTGCTTTAGCAGTAATAGTTCCGACATTACACAATGATGAGCCAGCAGTAACTACCTCAATTTTAGTAACAGCGCAGAACAAATTAGTTCCAGAAACAACTCCAGAACCAGTATTTACTATGGTAGTTCCATTCATTTTAAAAACGCAATCTCGTGGTTTTCTGAAATTAGAGTCGGAAGCATCATAGAATAAACCAGAAACTCGGACAGTTCGAACTCCATTACCAGTATCTCTAGTATCCAATGCCGAAGTTGACACTATATCTAAGGCGGTATTTGCTCCAGCCGAGTCTCCTATCTTAAAAGCAAGTAAGTTCCCCGCAGCTCCAAGAGTGTTAGTTCCAGCTGTAGCAACATCATCAATTCCTTTTATCACAACATTAGTTATTCGAGCACTTCTATTATCAATTTGAGTATAAATCGGTTCAACTATTTCTTTCAAAGACATTATATTAATTAGAGATATTTTAATTTAGAAAAATAAAATATATTAGTTATATATAAAATGTCTGTCGCTGAAAATTCAAAATTTATAGCTCTTGTTGCTGATAATGGAACCGAATTCACCTCGGAACAAAAAGCCATTTTCACAATCCATCCTGATATCGGATTTGTTAAAGGAAAAGATTCTTACCTTTCGTTCGATATTCTTAATACTTGTCCAGAAAGCCGAGTCTGTAATTTCCCAGCAACGGCTGGCGCTTCATCGGTCATCGACCGAATGGATATATTCAGTTTAGCAAACGGTCAGCTGCTCGAATCACTTACTAACTATTCCTTGTGGAGTTCTATTGAAAACCAATATATGGAAGAAGACAATGCCCACTCTCAACTTAAAAACGGCACTGACCCAGAATGCCGAGCTTACTCTTGTGTCCAAACACCAGCCAACAAAAGAAATGCTTTGGCTGAGCGTGGCTCTTCGGCAACAGATGCTCGAAGCACATTAGATTTAGGTTCTATGCTTTTCAGTCAAATCTCATCGGGCAGCGGTGTAGTGTCTGGTGCTGACCAAAATGCCGATGTTGACCCTGAAATGTGTGCTAAGAAATTTACTGCTCGGAAGTATTGTGTTCCACTTAAGTCGGGAATCTTCTCTCATTTCGGTGTCTCGGAAAAACTCACTCCGATTCTTCTCTTCGGAGGTCTTAGGGTTGAAATCACTTTTGCGGAGGATAAACGTGTTATGACTCGAATGCGAGTTGCCGATGGAGCTTCGCAGACATCCACAGTTACTGCCGAGAGTCTCGCTGATGGTATTGCTGTTGAAGATTTAGCTGATAATGTTACAGCCACTGGTGGTAAAGGCGCTCGAGACTTAAGAAATGTTTTGATTAGCGGCGCTCAAGTCAACGACCCAGCTGTTCTCGGAATTGTTCGAGGTTCTAAGATGGTTGCCCAAGGAACCGGCGGAACAACAACCGCTCAGAATTTCACAGTCGATTCCGTTCATCGTGAATTTTCTCAAACAGATGGAACTCCATCAACGACTGGAGCAGTTATTCTCACAGTTACTGCCGACGCAACTGCTGGAGGAACCAAGAAACTAGCAGCTTCAACTACTGTGAAGATTTTCTTCCAAAACCCAGACACTCAATCAACCTACAAACTCAAGAATGTTGAGCTCAAGGTTCTCCAAGTTATTCCGCCACAAGGAATGATGAAAGGCATCATCAAGGAATCTCAGTTCGATTACATCTCTTGGGATTGTTTCTTAGACAATCTCCCTCAGTCATCACTCAGCCATCAATCTGATATCACATCGGTAGCATCAGCTGCTAAGTCTATCTTCACACACTACATCTCAGTCGCAAAAGAAAATGATAAATATTCTCCAAATTACTTCAATGGTCAGCCACCGCATCAAACTATGCTTAATTCAGTCCAATATTTCATCAACAACAAACTCTATCCACTCAAAGCATACAACCCAGACGCAAAGGAAGACAAGGTAGTCAATATGAATGAATTAGTCAAAGCATTCAAATCAATCGGAAAAGACGTGAAAAGACTTGGAGAGTGCCGAGCAGGTAATATTTGTGATTACACAAACACTTACCTTCACGCACGAGAACTCGCTCGAGGCGAACAATTTGTATACAATCTCAAAGATGCCGAACCACAAATCCGACTTACATTCAGCAATTCACGAGACCAACAAACTGCTAAAGATGGCGGAACTATTGCCTATGCTGTAGGAAATTGCCGAATGATTCACTTCGTATTTTCAGTAAAAACTATAATGATTAATAAAGATAATCTTCAACTTATTTTGTAAGTCTAGTAACTTGGATTTTTAATCCGTAAAAAGTAATTTTTTTCTATAATTAAAATATTTTAGTAATATATAAAATGCCTATTGAAAAGAATTATTTTCAGATATCGCCACTTAACGACAATCCACTTCAGAGTTCCAATGCTAACGGTGTTGCTGGTGGTTTTTCATTCAAAGAAAGTAATCCAATTATTAAGTTCTCTTTTCCAGCAGTCGAGAAACTCTTAGAAACTAAGTCGCTAGTTTTAACTGGTCAATTTATATTGAAACAACAAGATACAGACAATGCTTTCCGAGCAAAAAAAGCAGATGAAACAGATAACTATGCCGCATTAGAAAATGAAAATGGAGCAACTATAGCAAAAGAAACCGCTTGTAATATTCCAAATCACGGTGGAGTTCATAATCTTATTGATAAAGTTGTGGTTCAGACAAAAAAGACAAACACTGAATTAATTAACATCCACAACTACCCAGCATACGCATCTCTCCGTGAAGCATACACTAACTGTGATGAAGATTATTTGTGGGGTGTAGCCGCGAATCGGTCATTAGCCCAAGGTGCCCACGCACACGAAACCAACCGAAGAATTCAAATTTGTGCCGACAAGAAAGCTCAAGATTTAAAAACAAACAACAACAAAGAAATCGGTGTTCCATTCTCACTCAAGTTGGATATTGATTTGTTCCAGTCTGGTAACATTCATTTGGGTCAGGCTTACACCAACGGTCTTATGCTTACTCTCCACCTTGCTCCTGACAGTTCAGTTTTGTTCCAGCGATTCAGAAACAAAGCCACTGACGCTACCGCCAGCGCCGCTATGGACTTATCCAATACTATGTATGTTCTTAGAAACTTGAAACTCGAAGGTCGTTACGTTGTTCCGACTCCGCAAGAATTAAAGGCATACCAAGCACAGATTCCACTCAACTCTCAGCTCAACTTACTTAACGATATCCACGCAGACCAAGATAATATCTCTTACACTCCGCAACTCAACTCGGTAAAAGCGATGTGTAATTTGTATTTGGATAAAGACCAAACCAACAACTTAGCATACCAGCAACCAAACTTCCGACTTCCAGTGGGAATGAAACAAATCGAACACAAGAAAGATAACCTCAGATATCCATTCACTTTCCCACTCAAGGTTCAACCTAACTATGAGTCATTGGTTGAGCTTGGCGATGGTTCTATCAATCCAGCCCAGATGCTTAAGAGAGAAAACATTATGGGTGATTTAGAAATCCGAAAACACTTTGAAAGAGCATTGCTCGGCGGAATGGAATCAATACGTTCTAGTGCTAATATGGCTAGAACAAAAGAAAACTTGGAAATGGATTACCGAGATAGAAGTGCTGGTATCTACACAGCAGGTAATGATGGTCGTATCGAAGGCGCTGCGGTCGCAACAACAGACGGTGTCGGAAATCAATTGTTTCCAGAACTCTTGGGACTCGGTGTGGATTACACATACGGTGTCGGTAATTCACTTAATTACATCAACCGAGATTATTCTAACACTGTTCATTCAGGAGTTAATACTGCTTCAACTTTGCTTCCAATTGATAGACGAAATAAGTCGGAACTTGTCCAGACTTTTGTCAAATACAATGCGGCTCTCAACCTTCAGACTCTTGTGAAAACGATGTAAGCACTATGAGTCATCTTCAAAACTCGTAGCTGGTTTATGATAACTGTCCCAACAAATAATACAATATAAAGTTAATCCAATACAAAAAAAACATACTACAGTCCCAACCGTCTCTAACTCTTCTTCATTCATTATAATATTTCTATTATTTTCTTCTTAAATAATATGTTTTCATTGCTTAAAAGATTCGTGTGTAAGATGTCGATTTGTTGTAAATCCAAGTGTAGCATAGAGCCAGATATACATAGTCAATTAGTTAGACAACAATTAGAAAAATAAAACATTATATTACTATGGACTTGAAAATATTTAAAATCAACAATGGTTACAAAATCGGTCGAAAAGACTGTGAAAGATTAGGAGCAAACTATGGACGAAGGTATTATATAACAAAAAGACCTATGCGTCGAGACCCAGCTAAAAAACTCTTAATGAAACTTCAACTCGCCGAACAAGGAATCAGAATGAAAGTCAAGTCCCTAAAGAAACCAAGATATGATGGTTTTGTTAAAATAGACCCAAAATTAAGTAAGAAGAAAAATCACTTTAAAGACGAACCCGATGAAGAGTTCCAACATTTGATAATTTATTTATAATCCATTTTTATTTTGTATGTTTATATATATAAATATGACTTCAGTAAATTTAGTCTCGCCCGATGGAAATGGACACACTTACTCTGTTAGATTCAGAGAACCACTAGTAATAGAGGCAAATTCCAAAGTATATTTGAACTTCGCCAAATTCAAGAGAAATTCATCCATATATTTTACAACTGACCAGACAATCGAGGTTATTTTGAAAGATGTTCTGCCTTCAGTTCTGCCTTCAGATACACTTACCTCCAACACTGTTATGACAGTCAATTCCATAACAATTCCGACTATTAATCCACTTACAAACAAAACGGGATACACTCCAAAACAGTTGGAACAAGTCATTTCTGAACGATTCGGCGGAGACCCCGATGTTGATTCAGATTATGGAATTAGAGCAGTCGCGGGAGTTCCAAAGCAGATGATGCTCTACAATCCAGTATATGAACGACACGATGCTTCAGCAATAGCTATAGGTTTGTATAAAGATTATGATGTATTACAATTACCACAATGGGTTGGACTTTCTGGCGAACACGTTCTTGGAATGGACGAGAATGCTGCTGGAGATGATTGTGTTAAAACTTCAGCTACAAATGCGACCGACCCATTCTATGATTGTTATGGAATGGCGAAACAAACTTATGATTTTTCATATACCTCGGAACTTATTAATAATTCCGAGAATCATAATTTAATCACTTTCAGTCAAAATATGACTGTTGATAGTCAAGTCGGAAATGTTTTCCTGGGACTAGGTTCTTTTGAGATAGCTAGTGCTGTTGGGAGCAATCAAGATGATTGGACTAGTTATAAGACGAATGGTGCTTCAGTTAATTCATTTACTCACGGAACTACAGCATCTGAAACCACCGAGTCTGGGACAAGTGTTCACATTCCAGTCTTATATCAACCTAATGCTACAAATGCTGTTACATCAGCCGTGGCGGGTTCAGCCTTATCTACAGCAGTTCCTCAAGCTTACTTAGGAATTGAGATAACTGGGTCTGGCCCTCACATAGCCGCTGGGGAAAAGAAAAGACTTAACATCTGGAAAGGTGTAAATTATCAAGGAACTAAGGGTCTTGCCTTAGAACTTCCTTCAAACGAAATAAACAGAATGGAAAAAATATGGAGCACACCGCTTTCTTCTCTTATCGGCGGAGCAGATGAATCAATCTCATCGATTCATCTTGGACTTCAAACCTATTGGGGTGAAGGTTTTTCTGCTAGCGATAAAGACAAATTAGAGTTCAGAATATATAACCTCACGCAATCAAATTTCATAGATAAATCCAATGTAGTCTACGACAGTGCTAACCATACATCTTGGCTTACATACAGTTTTTTCAAACAACCAGTAGATGCTTCCAAGAATGATACTCAAAAAGCTCAGCAAGCAAACAGTCAGATTCCATTCAGTCCAATATTTTCAGCACAAGTTAACGATGAAGGCTGGGAAAATTTGGTAGTAACTGGCTTTGAGAAACTTGGAGTAAATTCACCTATAGGCGCCGCATCAAATGCTAGTCCAGCAACTTTAGTTCAGACATACCAATTGAAATTTAGTTCCGAGATTGCTAGATTTGTTGGCGTTAATACCTCATTGGAGAAAAATCCAAATCAACCAGAATCGGAAGTAGATAAAGTAACAAAGAAAGATGCTGACCAACACACCGATGAGTCATATTCTATATTCTTAAAGAATCTTCCAATTCGAGCATTCAAGAACAGTCAAAGTAAAAAGATGAGTGCTGGCGGTAATGTCCAAGCAGCAGGTTATGCTCAACCTATTATCGCAGATGTTCCGACTCCATATTCAGATAGCAAAATGATTAATACGGGTGCTGGCGATATTGTTGTCGGAACTTTTCAACCATCCATCCAAAAGAACTTAGACTTGGATAACAACAGAATGGTTCTCAATAATATTGATGTAGAAATCCGAGATATAGAAACTAATGAAATATCCGAAGGACTTAGTGGTAGTGTTATCAATTTCACTATCCAAAAATAATCTCTTTTATAGTTATATATGAATTCCCTAAATTCAACTCATCACATTAATCAAAGAAAAGCTAAAAAGTCAAACAATCTAGCTCAGCAAATGAAAACAAAACGATACAACCCTATCGAACTCAAAGCTTGGAACTCACTCTATCCCGATATCACATTTAAGAACAAACCACAACCTAAATCTGCTAAGATATTTGATGGTAAAGTAAAAGACGACCCTAAGCCTAGACCGCCGCCAGAGAAAGAATACGATATAATCAAAGAACAAAAACCCAAGACTCATAAAAAAAAGAAAAACAATAATCCAAATGTATTTATGGAAAAAAAGAATTTGAAAAAATAAAATATATTAGTAATATATAAAATGTCTATTGCCGAATTACTTGATTATGGATTAAAAGAGGTTCCTCAGCAGTCCGAGATTCGAACTGAAACTGTAGAAACTAATAATGCTACAACTGATTCATCCAAAGTATTTAAATTTACTATTAGAAATGTTGGCTTCTTGGAAGGCACATCTATGCTTACTTTTAAATTAAAAAATCTTACTGGTGCGAATGAAGATAAGTTCCGACTTAATCTTTGGTCTGGCGCCGTCGGATGTATTAAGAATGCTCATCTTAGAATCGGTGATTACGAAGTTCAGAATGCTCAAGATGTTGATAGAATTGCCGCGATGCTCAATCTTAATAAGTCGGTATTACAGCGACGTAATGTTCTAGGTCATTATCTCGGAAATTCACTTGAACTCAAAGTTCTCGATGGTGCGACCGTTAGTCGTGGTAACGGAACTGATGCGACTGGTAAAGGTCAAATTGTGTATGTTGAAAATGATTCGGGCGCTTCCTTCGGAACTGCTGACAACGGAACTAATGCGGCTATCAATTCCCTCGCCATCAATTCTACCACCTCAAACAATGAAAAATATGGTGTTCCACTTTCTATGATTTTCCCTTGCCTCAAGGGTCGAAGCCTTCCACTCTTCTTGTTCACAGACTACAACATCCAACTTGAATTCGAAATGAATTTTTCAGATAAATTTGCTTACAACTTGACTAACCTTCCACAGACAATCGCAGCTGCTGGGGGTAAAGTTCCTTACTTGGTTAGTGCTGGCGCCGACACTGGTTCTCCATTCGCAGCCACAACCACAGATGTAGGTTTCGCAGATGTTCAGCTGGTTGTAGATTATATGCTTCCTCCATCTTCGGTCATCAATAACTTCTTGGAACAAACTACTCGACAAGGTGGTTACCGATTTGAATTCCCAGAAATCGCTGTAGTTAAAAAGAAGCTCACCGCAGTTCCAAGGTCAAAGGAACTCCAAGAAGTCGAACACAGATTAGGTCAAACTGGTAAGGAAGTTCATTCAGTTGTTATGGCTAAACGATTCGTTGATTATTTAAAACGTGAAGGTTCAACTGTTGTAGCATCAGGAACTGGTAATAACGCCGCAGTCATTACAAACATCAATTGTGAAAATATTTCAATCGGTGCCCTTGCTTCAGTCGGAACTTACTTAGCTACTCCACGAACTGTTAATGCTGTGGATGTTACAAACAACACAGTCACTTTGAATGATAACACTCAAGGCGGTGCTTTTACCGATGTCGCTATCACATTTACAAATCCAAACTCGATGGGTCTTGCTCGGAAAATCCTCCAACATCAAGCTATTCACGGTGTAGATGAAGAAGAATACAATGTCGAAGTTAATGGATTAGATTTATATCCAAACTTTGTTTTGAACAATGCTTCTCAATACAATCAGATGGGATTGGTTATGGGCGAAGACTTAGTTGTTCCTAGACCGATGTATTACAACGACCCTAATGCTGAACGACAGCGAATTGCTCCTATGGAAGATGGACTTATGGCTCAATACAAGCCGCTCGGTGCTGACTTGTCCAACGGCAATCCGCAGATTGTTGGTGGAGGCACTATGATTATGAGTGGTAGCCCATTGATTTGGAAATACAAACGAAGGCCACGAATCAACGGAACTGGTGATGGCTCAGTTGAAGCAGACAATAAATTAGGCAAAGCCCCAGACTACCGAGGTGAGATGGATGTAAGTTACTACATTACGCATTCAAGAGTAGTTACGGTGAAGAAACTTCCAAAGGGAACTAGTGTGATGGTTTCAAGTTAATCATTGTTTATTTTTCATTTTTAATTATCTCTCATTATATAAATGAGCAATCCAACTAAATCCTATTATATAGACGTTAATAGATTCTCAGCTCAAGACAGCGAGTCAGACCAAACTAACATTTATGATTATTCTCTCAATGACACTATCGTCGCTCCTATGGGTTCCGAGGTATCAGTCCATCAAGCATTCATCAACCAAAAAGGTATCACTGGCCAGAGTATTGAATTTGAAGAAGACATAACTGAATCTGTTTATTATTATGCCTACGTATCGGAAATGGAACACCCAATACCCGTGGTTCAAGACCCTTTGGAAACAAAACGAGGTTCCAAGCACGATATGAATGACCAATTTTGGGGATATTTAGATTTGCTCAATAATGCCGCTAGTGGAGTTACATCTGGTAGAGGAAAAGGTAGAACTGGATTGTGGGGAATGGCTGGAAATATAACTGAAGGAACATATCAACACTTAGATTCTTTGAAATTTGGTGGTTGCGGAGTTCCGTTACTTTTATCATCGCCGCCCGTGCCGGACACAACGACTGAATGGTCAATCAAAGTATCAATTACTCCGCCGAGCAGCGTTGGAGCCAGAAACGCTATTTTTTCAGTTACGAATGCTTCCGACGCATTTACCATAACTAATTATAGTGATGTCGTCAATCAAGGTCTCCTACGAAATATCACTGGTATGAAAACGGAAAGACTAACTGGCGATTCCACCACACCCGCACAGTTTATCCACAAAGCTATTGATGGGACTATTAATGCTAATGGAACTGGTAATTTCAGCAACGTTTACACGGGAACGTCTGGAAGTTTCACAGTAAATATATTAAATTCCGACTTATTCCAAGTTGGCGGAGTCAGCGCCCTTCTCTACTCATTTCCTACAGGCAGGAATGTTAAAGTCGGCCAAAGAGTGTATGATAAAAAAGGTAATATTCCGTTGGGGTGTAAAGTCTCAGCGACAAACTTCAATGGTGATTCTGGATTTCGAATCGAAAATGATGCTGGGGAAATAGTTGCTCTCGGAACTGAAGCTAAAAACAATGTCGATATATTTTTGAATGATGATACTGATTATTATTGCTCTCCACAACCACTCTTAGCAACAATCACAGTTCCGAAGGGAGTTTATGGAATCCAACAATTAGTCTCATTAATAAATAATCAACTAAATGGACTCGGAAATCCAAACAGCAAAGTTCCGAACAAACCATATGATTCGGGATTAATATCCGGCGACTACAATGGAATGATTAATCAAGGAACTCAAGGATTCTCAACAACGATTGCTCCGTTGGGTTACCGAGATGGGCCAGACTCTATTCATTTAAGTGAAATAGACCCAAAAAAAAGAACAACATTCGGACAAACGATACCAGACCACACATTAATTTCGGCCTACGACTACGCTACAAGTTGGATTAGTCGTCAAGCTATCAATAAAAAGAACAGAACCGACTTCACAACTAAGATTGCTGGAAATGGCTATGTTGGATATATGATGGATAACAATATAGAAGGATGTTTGCCCGACGGACTAACTCTTCAGACTATAGCCCTTTCTTATACAATTGCGGGTGAGCAGATGTTCAATATTGTTCCGACAGATAATTGTGTCGACCCAACACTAGGATTGACAAATTCTAATCAAGGGTGTAAGGCTCGAAGTGATTACCAAGTTGGCGGGGCAGCCGAAAAGAGTATGACGGTTGGTGCTCCAGAAGCCAACATTCAATATGACACCGATACCTCAGCATTTTCTTTGAACAATCTTCATTCGAGTTGGAGACTTCCGACTCACGATATTTTAGGGAGCCCAATTACTAATAAAGGAGAAGTCGGAGTCGGATTAAAACGATGTTCTCAGATATGCGATGCTCAACCCTACAGTCAATTCCAAACGATTTGGGGCGCAGATGGACGAGATAATCTCACGACTGACCACACATCTTCGGCAATTATTGAAGGAAGATGTTCCCCAGGCACTAACATAATTGATTCTATAAGATACAGAAATCTAGATGGTTCGGCGGTGTTGAACCGAGTAGCATTAATGTCTTTTATGACTGTCGGCGCTAAATTAGAACCAGTGGATGCTCCTCCGCACGGCGACAGCTCTGACAGACTACCAAAATCATCAAGTTTCGGTGGAGTGGCGTGTGAGATTCTTGAGATAGTTCCAGCCGCAACAAAATCAGTATCTTACTCTGGGACGGGGGGTGGCTATCCAGACGTTGATTCTGATGGGTTTTTTTCAATAAGAATTACATTTCCACCAACCTACAACGATGACAAACAAGTATTTGCTGGAACTGATAATCTAGTGTATTTTACAGTCGAAGGGCAAGAGACTGGAACGGCAGCCGAACACAAGCAAATGATATCAAGTTTCCAAAGACCAAAAAGTCGAACTGGCGGCGTGATTGTATATAATTTTTCCCAAGGAACAGCGATGAAGTATTCAGACCGACCCGAAGTGACTGAGGATGCGGAGTATTCAATTCACGCAAGTTTCCGAGATTTCTTCAGCTCCAAGAGCAAAGCAAAGAAGATATGGAAAACTAAAACCTTGTGGGGTAAACTTGGATTTTCATACGAACAATTCAATGACGATGCTTATTATGAAAATATAGTTCAATATTGTAAGCCGACTAATCTAAAACTCAGAGGAATTACTTCCGATACTGTATTAGATATCAGCTCAATTCCGACTATATCTTCTCAAGTTAATCCTTCCGACTACACACCTAACCCTATATATAATGCTTCTTCAGTTAAAGTCAGCGGTGTTCAAGTGTTTAATAATTTTGATGTGAACAGACCAAAAACGTCATTACAAAAAAACTACACCGATGATAAGGGGACGAGTGATAAAGGACAAATGCCTATGGCTGGAACAAACCAATTATCATATGGTGGTTCAATTCACACCTACACTACTATGACTAATATAGTAGCAAAACCGACTCCGATTTCAGCAGAAGAACTTCCGACTCTTAGTAAATTTGGATACTATTTGATAACTTCCGACTTAGTCCCAACTTATAAAGATATTGTTAGCAAAGGTGACCCGCTCGGATTATTGGGTGTAGTTCCGAAAACATCTCTGTCAAGTCAAGATTTCATTCCATTAGCAAACTCGGATATAACTCAAGTTCTTAACCAAGATACAATTATTAATAATGTCCGAGTCAAGATTTTAAATCCAGATTTGAGTAATCCAGAACTAAGTGAAAATAGTTCCGTGATTATTAGAATTGATGTTCCAATTGAACCTCCACAGCAAAACTCAGAAGAAGAAACAAAGAAACCTAAAAAGAAATGTCCTAAGACTGGGCATAAAATATGTAAATGTCCTCCGACATCAATAGAAAAAATATCCAAAAAATAATATATGACTAATATATAAAATGTCTAATATTCAAGGTCAAGTGTTACTCGCAGAGAATGCCGCTGGGGATGGTTTTAAACGTCTTAAGTTAGATGCTAGTGGTAGGTTAGAATGTAGTGTTAATGAAATCGAAATTACTGCCTCAGCAATCACTGTAGCTGTCGATGGATTAGAAACTCTCCAAGGCACAACCAATTCCAAACTCGATGTGTTGGAAGCCAGCCTTACCTCAATGGAAGCAAAACAAGATACCCAAATCGGTCATATGGATGGAGTCGAAAGTTCGCTCACAGCTATAACTGGATATGTTGATGGATTGGAAACACTCCAGACAGCAGCAAATACCGACTTAGCCGCAATTGAAGTTCTATTAACGTCAGCTAATACCGACCACGCAGCCAATGAACAATTACTCACAACAATCGACGCAGATACAGATGCTATTAAAACTAATACCGCAGCGTGTGCTACCGACTTAGCAGCAATTGAAGTCTTACAAACAGCAGCAAATACCGACTTAGCCGCAATTGAAGTTCTATTAACGTCAGCAAATACCGACCACGCAGCCAATGAAGCATTACTCACAACAATCGACGCAGATACAAATGATATTAAAACTAATACCGCAGCTTGTGCTACCGACTTAGCCGCATTAGAAGTCTTACAAACAGCAGCAAATACCGACTTAGCCGCAATTGAAGTCTTACAAACAGCAGCAAATACCGACTTAGCCGCAATTGAAGTTCTACTCACGTCAGCAAATACCGACCACGCAGCCAATGAAGCATTACTCACAACCATTGATGCTGATACTGATGCTATTAAAACATCCACCGCAGCTTGTGCTACAGACTTAGCCGCATTAGAAGTTCTTCAGACATCCACCAATTCTAAGTTAGACCATTTAAGTGCTAATCAAGATACTCTCGAAGCCACACTCACCGCTATCGAAACTGACGCCGCAGCCATTGAAGTTCTGCTCACAGCAGCAAATACCGACCACGCAGCGAATGAAGTCTTGCTTACTAATGCTGAGGCTCATCTCGGAAATATTGAAACAGCAGTTCAAGCATTAGATGATATTGCTCTGGCTGAAGATGCGGCGCACAGTTCTGGCCAGAAAGGGGTTATGTTCTTAGGTGTTCGACAAAGTTCTCAAGCGGATTTTGCTGCTGATGGCGATTACACTCCATTATCGGTTGATGATGATGGGAAACTCAGAGTCACTAGTTCGGCTTCTAGTGGTGGTTCAACTGAAGCTAAACAAGATACAGTCATAGGTCATTTAGATGGAGTTGAAGGTAAATTAGATACTTTGGAAACTACTCTTACAGCAATCGAAACCGATATAGCGGCAAATGAAGTATTACATACCGCGGCGAATGCTCTTCTTACCACAATAGACTCAGATACCGACGCTATTAAAACTTCCGCGGCAGCCTTGGTAGTTGATTTAGCAGCAATTGAAGTAATTAATACAAATGCTGAAGTTCATCTCGGAAATATTGATGCTGGCGTCGATGTATTAGAGGCGTGCGTCGGTTCTAACAAGGTTAATGTAAATATTAGTTCTGGTAATATCAGTGGATTCGCCACTCAAACTACCCTTGCTGCTGCTGAAGTTCATTTGGGTAATGTTGAAACAAAGCTCGGAACTATTGAAACTGATATTGAAGCGACAAATACATTGCTCACGACTATGGATGCTGTATTGGATACAATAAAAGTCGATAGTGAAGCAATTGAAACCGCTGTTGAAATATTATCAGCAGCTCAATCTAAAACCGCAACACAACGCTTATATGGGACTGGGAATTTAGTTGCTAATGGCTCGCCAGAGAGTTCATCCAACTCGGTAGAAATGTTAAATAATGGCGAAAGAGTGACAACATTTATTGAAGCCCAAAATGCTTCGTGGGACGCTTTTAATGAATGGTCTTACGATAATTCAACTTGGTTCACGGATACAAGTTTAAATTTTTCTGGTGCTCAAAATATTCAATACCACGATTTTAAGAAGGGTAAATATCTGCGAGTTAAAGTTAGAAATAATCAAGGCACAAGCGGCGATACAAATGCTTTTATTGTTAATATTGTTCAGTGAAATATTTTCTTATTATATTTATATAACTATGCCTCATATGTATAATCATACAGATGCTAACCGAAGTGAAATGAAAAAAACATCCAAAGGAATGAAACGAAAAACTCCAACCAATGGAATTAAAAATAAACCTAAGAATCCAATCAAAAAGAAAAAAACAATGTTGAAAAAGAAAAAAACAATATCTTACTAATATATAAATGAATTTGAAAGAATATTTATTTACACTCAAAGTTCAAGAACTCAGACAGATATGTAAAGACTCTAGCATTTGTGGAATCAGTAAAATGAAAAAGTCGGCATTAGTAGAAATAATGTCTGAATGTGAATTAGTCGGAATTCCTTCTGGATTAGTATTAGACCCTATGCCGACTATTGTCGAAGACGTTGCTTGCTGTCACGGTTCCGACGACCCACTCTGTGATAAATGTGAATGTTCCGACTTAGAAGAAGTTATATTGAAACTTGATAAAGTTCCGATTAAACCAGATTCATTAAAAGTAAGTTCCGAGAAATGGTTGGAAATGTTCTCTAAAGGAAAAAAAATCTTGGCTAATGGTAATGCCCACACCCACAAATAAAGCGTTATATGCGAAATCACGAGCGAAGTATGCTGGAATGAAACACTCAGCTTATAAATCAAGTTTAGTAGTCAAAGATTATAAAAAGAGAGGCGGAAGTTACTCAGGCGCCAAACCGAAGAATACTGGATTAAAAAGATGGTTTAAAGAAGATTGGAAAACTCAAGATGGAAAGAAAACCTACGAAGGAAAGAAAGGCAAAATCTTCCGACCAACCAAAAGAATTACCAAGGCTACTCCAACCACAATGTCGGAACTTAGTCCAGCCAGAAAGAAAAAAGCAATTGCTGAGAAAAAGAAAAATAATCGAGTAAAAAAATATTAGCTATATATATAAAACAATGCCTCCAAAAAAGAAAAAAGCAAATGTTCGTGGAAATAAAGGCGGATGTAAAGTCGGAAGAAAGGGTGAAACTCCGAAGGGCGGATGTAAAGTCGGAAAACGTGACCCAAACAAAACAGAAAAAACTGCTGCTATGATGGCGGCATTTCAAGCCTCTCGAAAAAATAAGGTTGCTGCGGCAGCAAAGTCTAAGTCAGCAGCCGCCGTCGGAGTTAAAGCTGGCGACAAGGTTAAATTTAAAAAGAAAGCAAAGAAGTCGGAACCAACCGAATACAAACGCAAAGTCAAAGTCGGAACTTCTGATAGAACTACTCGTTCAGCTCCAGAAGCAAAAGGTGTTATGAAAGACAAAGCAGCTAAAAAGGCAAGAATCCAAGCAAAGGTTAGAGAATTAGGCAAGGCACAGATTGCTAAAAAGAAAGAAAAGAAGAAAGATTTCACAGCAGCTCCAAAGAAAGCACTAGCACCTAAGAAATCTAATACTGAGATTGTTATGGAGGCTAGAAGAAAGGCTGGACTCGCGGCTCTGGGTCAGAAAGCACCAGCAAAAAAGAAACCATCAGCACCAGCATCAGCATCTGGTGGCGGTGGTAGCGGTGGAATTATACCTACAACAAAACAGAGTGATGATGATTTAAAGAAACAAAAACTATTGAAAGAGTATTTTAAACATAATTCTCCATATGGTGGAGGTCATTACGAAGTCCACGGTGGTAAATTATATGTGGAAAAATATCATTTTGATACGACTAAAGAACAAATAGACAATCCTTACGGCAGCGACTACGGAACAGAAGATTGGAAGCGAACAATAATGGGTTATGACTGGGGTTCGGGATACGGAGAAAAAGCAGATTCTAAATATACACCACTACGAGACCTAAAAATGGGTGCTATAGGACTTAAAAAGAGAGAACTTTTAAAAGGTTTCAAAGAATACGATGTATATTCTACGAGTATGGGTCACGATGGATTGAAAGAGAGACACAAATCTCCAAAACGTGTAGAATCTGGACTAAAATTTCAAAAAAAAGGACAACAAGTTTTCGATATGTTTGGTCAAAAAAAAAATGTAGATAGTAATATACGAGCATTATATCCAGTGAAAGGGGAAAAAGATGTATTTAATACATTCACTGGTAAAGAGGCAAAATATGGGATTAAATTTAGATTTGTAGAAGGTAAAGGATTTGTTGAAATATAGGTTCAGCTAAATAATATATTTTTATATATATATATGAAGTTTCCAAATATACTAGAGTTTTTGATACGGTTGTTAAAGGCATTGAAACCTAAGAAAAAAAAGAAGGTAAGATTTAGTTCCGAGTCTGACTCGCAATCATCGATTGATGAGCAATTAGAGAAAATAAACAAAAGTCACCAATTATACTACGGTGAAAGAGGCCCTATTCCAATTAAAATATCTAAGTAATTATTAAATGCCTCCTAAGAAAAAAGATAACAAACCATTATACAAACCTATGAAATCCACTCGTGCTGGAAAGAAAGGACAAGTCTACGTGATGAAGAATGGTTCCAAGAGATTAATACATTTTGGAACAGCCTCGATGACCGACAAAAGAAAAGGCGCTTCTAAAGCACAGCAGAAATCATATCTAGCTCGAAGCGGAGGTATTCGGAACAAGGCGGGTAAGCTAACCGCCAACGATAAGAACTCGGCAAACTATTGGAGCAGAAAAGTCAACTGGTAAGTCTATCCATTGCTTTTTCCAATTTATAACATTGAAAACATTTTTTTTTCCATTCGTGCTCGGGAATTTTGCTGCTACAAACACCTTCGCACCACATTGTTTTTCTATATCTATATTTATGTTTCCTGTCGCACCAAACTCGGTATTTTTCACACCATTTACATATATTAGTTTTATGTCTTTTATGACTTTCTCCGCACTTCTCGCAAGTCCGACCGCCAATAAACTTTTTAATACAACACGAACCAAGAACTAAGAACTCTTCTTCTTTCGCATCACATATATAACCATTTTTTATAATATCGTGGCCACAAACACATTCGATGGCGTGAGGAAGTGTTGGCTCAGATGGACTGAACATCAGATGGTAGTAATTTAGATGGGAACCCCAGTCTCCACCGCAATATTTCCAACCATTTGCTTTTATATCTTCATAGGTCAATCCATAGTTTTTTAAACCTTCAATAAATCTATCAAGTTTAGACATTCTATTGAATTTTGTAATAAATTTTTTAAATCAATTTTTTTTTTAGTTTAAGACAAGTGGTGAAATAATATCAATTATAATATTTGTTAATATATATGAGTGAAGTTGTGAAAAAGGAAAAAAAGGGAGGAAGAGTCAAAGGCACTCTTAACAAATCTGAAGGGAAAGCAAGAGGTTTTAATATAAAGAATTTAGAAAAATGGGGTTATCCATTCAAACCACCAATTCCAGCAACTCAATTTGGAGGGGATGTCTATGCTCTTAGGTTAGTTAGTGCTGACTACAAAGTGGATGGTAAAGGCAAACCCAAGAAGCTATTCGCATCCAAGGCTGATGGCGGCTTATATAAAAGTTTGACAAGTGGACGGTTATATCATCGGAACAAAGAAGAAACTGGATATATTGAACTAACTGAAGAAGAATATGATTCGATTACCAAAGAATATGGAGAAAAGAAAGGATTGAAGAAAGAAGACCCTAAGTCGGGAGGAAAGGATGTTGAACCCAGAATCGGAACTCCATATCAAGGCAGAAAAAAAGATGAAGTTTTAATAAAAACCGAAGATAGTGGAATAGGTGCTTCGCCTCCAGCGGGTGTCCCTCAAGGGCCTGGGCGAGGTCGGAAGAAAGGAACACAACCAAAGAGTTCCGTGTCCGATTACGCAATTAAACAATCCATCGCGTTGATGGCGACGATGAACAACCTAGAAGATTATGTGGAGATTCCAGTAGATGAACTTCCGCCACGACTTGTTGAAAAATATAAATCTGCTCTCACCAAAATAGCTGAAGCAGAGCCTGAGCCTGAGCCTGAGCCTGAGCCTGAGCCTGAGCCAAAGCAATCCACAGCGTCGGATATGTTTGATAGTGGATTTAGATGGAATGGTCAAAAATATATAGAAGCAGAAGGTAAGTTTGAATTTGAGGGGGCTGGTTCAACTAGGTTTGAAGATAGATTAAAATATGGTGTGAGTGAAGATGCCCAAGAGAAAGATGCTGATTACCCATTTTCCCAAACATATTTATTGAGTAAATTTGCCGAGGGAGGTGCGACGGGTGTAGTAATAGAAGATTTAGACCGTAACAACAAATACTTAGCAATAAGTGTCTATGATGGAACTGGTGTCAAATTTTTTCCGATTGAGGATGGTGAAATAGATGGTGATGCTGAAGTGAAGGGGATAGCCGATGATATGGATGATGAGTTTGATGAAAGATATGATGGGTTAGTTCTAAGTTATTATTACAACGTAGATTATGGTGGAGAATACCGACACATTATTGAAAAATATATAGGATTGGGTTTTAATGATGAATCGGGAGAAGATGGAAGGTATTTCCACGAAGCTTTAGCATCAGATGGAAAACATTATGAGGATACTCGAGATGAAGATGATGAAGATTTTGAAGTCGAATTCGACTATGAAGATAATACACGGACTTACTATTTTAATGAGGGTATGTCCTATGCTGATAAAGGACAAAATTGGTATTATATAAGATATATAGAAACTGAAGAGGGAGAAGAGATTGAAATTCAAACTGATGTTCCAAAAGAGTCGGAACTTTCATTACTACTAACTCAAATATTATCAGCAAGTAAAGAGGAAGAAGAAGAAAAAGAACCCGAACCAAAGCCTAAGTTCAAATATAAAAAGAAAAAGAAGTTACCGAGGTCGGAAGCACAACTAGCAGCATTAGCAGCAGCTAGAGAGCTCAAAGCAGCCAAAAAAAAATAGATTATTTGTATTTAATATTAGCCATATATTCTTTCATTTGAATTATCTTTGATTTTAGAAGTTTGTTTTCAGTTTCATATTGAATGATTTTCATTTTTAGTTTTTCGATTACATCATCTAATTCTTTCACCAACAATACAATATCCATATATTATAGTAGATTTATTCTTCTGATTCTGGTTGGTCTTCTTTGAATATAATTGCGTTGGCGGCAGCACATTCAACTTTATACATACCGAGAATTATATCTTCAAATACCGCATCAAACACATTTTTGATTTCGCCTTCGGTATTTCCGCTCGCGAACTTGATACATTTCTCTTCCATATCAAACATAAATCCTTGATAACACGGAAGTTCCGTGTTGAATTCATCCCAAAACATTTCCAACGGTTCATTTGGAAGATTTTCCAACACTCTAATATTGTGTAGAAGTTGTTCGTCATCTGGAAATGCCTCTGAAAGCATATGGGTGATGTAATTACAATTCACATTGAGATTCAATTCGAACTCGACCAATTGTCCTTCACGGACATCGACATTGTTGTGGGGATTTGAAAGAACCATTGTGTGATA
>VMHT01074061.1_pt1 | contig 19951 bp, 19 predicted proteins | sample 4693611 | NCBI WGS metagenome assembly VMHT01 (sample SAMN12280063, study PRJNA550983) | marine metagenome | isolation source: seawater sampled from same location over 5 years 0.02-0.2 micron viral filtrate | place: USA: collected off the coast of southern California halfway between the port... ...
AAGAGAGCAGTACCCTGTGGGTACTGCTCGTGTGGAAGGATTAGCTGTCGATGCCATCGGCTTCGTCAGCTTGCTCTTTGAGCTTGGACTCAGTAACTTGGTTGCTGAGTACTTGCTTGGTCTTAGCGTTAGCTCGGATTTGTGCTAGCAAGGCTTGACCTTGCTCAGCAGAAGCTGTCTCAGCTTTTGCTTGCTTTTGTGACCAAGGAACAAAAGTCTCACCTTGAGATGCTCTGTACCAAGCCTCGACAACTGATTGAATCTCGTAGATGCGAGTAGCTGTATCGGTGTTGATGTCAGACCTGTTACTGTCATGTGCTATGCACTCTGGGTCACGAGAACCCATGCCCTTGTTGTGGAGGATGGCATCTCGAATGGCTTTAGCCTCTTGATATCCAGCGACCTTGAGAGTGGAGGCGATAGCAGAGCTATCTTCTCCAGTCTTTGTCTTTCTGTGGAAAGACTCAAGAAGAGGTTGCAAGAAGCGAAGCGTTCCAAGCTGTCCTGTTGGGACAGTTTCATCTGTGTCCTCCATGACACGCTCTCCAGAAGCTGTCGTGCCGACTTGCTTCTGGTATCGGTGCTCGCCAGCATCGATATCGAAATACATTTCGAAGGGATGGCAAGCATTGCCATCACCCATGAGGTATTCGATGACTCGAAGCATGCAGAGTTGAGGATTCAACGAAGCATATGCGTTGGCAGTTGACTTCTTGTCAAGTGCCTTCTGTAGAGATGACCATGTGGTTTCCATATGGTCTTCGGTGATACGATAAGTACTAATTACTGAATTGATTTTCTCTTTGATGTCCATGATAGACTCCTTTTTTAAGTTAAGTTACAGAACTCATACATACGAGTTCCTAATAACAGTTTTAGGATTAGCAGGGCGAACTCGAAAAGCAGACTTGTCTGCTGGTAAAGATATAGAAAAATAGGCTTTGTCGAGGAGGGACGACGAGCTATTTTTCTGTATCTTTATTCGATTTGTCCGTTATCAAACAAGGAGACGCGTGAGCGTGACGACTATGTTTGCCCAATGCAAGATTACACCACAAGCTCATAGACTAGCAGACATCGTTATTCGGCTTGTCCGAATGACTGGCTGGTAGGCAATGTTCTTGTGGCGACCCTTGAGCTACGCCGAAAGGGTTGTCTTGCATAAAGTTGCTCGTAGCGGAGCGTTAAGCGAGCAATCTTGTAGACTAGGAACTCGTGTGTGTGTGTCCTTTGTGCGTACTCGAGGTGACTGGAGTGAGGAAGGTAGCGACCAAGCTACACGAAACGTAGAGCAAGCACAGCTTGCCGAAGTGTAGTATTAGTGCGGAGGAGCGACTGACGAACGCAAGGAACTTCGCAGAGAATATAGCACAGAGCAGTTAGCTTTCATGCTTTAGCATGCAGAAATCTTGTATGTGGTACAATTAACATATTGACAAGGGTATGAAATAACGGCAAGAATTGAGGCATGACACTTGTGAAGATAACCGAGAAACAGAAGAAGCTGGTTGATACGTTAGTAGCAAAAGGATGTAGTATTAAACAGGCTAGTGATGAAGCTGGATACGCAAAGGGTGAATCTGGCAGAGTAACTGCTAGCAAGGCTTTGAGGATACCACATGTGCAACAATACATGATGACAGCAATAGCAGATAGCATGAGTATAAACGCTACGAAAGCATTGAGTAAGATAGTACAGCTATCAGGTAATGCTAAGTCTGAGTATGTTAGCCTTGAGGCTAGCAAAGATTTGCTAGATAGAGCTGGCTTTAAAGCACCTGATAAGGTAATGCATAGTCATGTTGGTAATGTTAATGTAAAGATTGATTTGTCTTGAGCTTCTCGGTTTACTATACAAGCGTAGTTGTCTGCGATGCTTGCAGAGCGTACAACTACACAGATATATATACGTCATGCTTGACAGCAGTTAAGACCCCGTGGGGGGTTAAAAACTGCACAGGCATGACAATGCGATGGTCTTGCCCTGACATTATTTTCTAAAAAAGGAGTTTACACATGAGAGTAGGAGTGATGATGGCTGGTCTGCTTAAAAAGTTATTGCAAACAAAACAGAACGTAGATAGTCTTTCTGAAGAGGAGATAGTCGATGTCAAAGACACCATTGTGGCAACGCAAGGGAGGAAAGAACCCAAAGGGAGGGCTAAACGCGGCGGGAAGAAAGTCAGCAAAAGCCCAGGGAATGAATCTCAAAGCACCAGTAAAAAGCGGAGACAATCCTCGAAGAGCTAGCTTCTTAGCTAGGATGGGTAATGCAAATGGTCCTGAGTATAAGGATGGCAAACCTACAAGACTTCTTCTTAGTCTTAGGGCATGGGGAGCAAGTAGTAAGGCTGATGCTCGAGCAAAGGCAAAAGCTATTAGTAAGCGTAATAAAGCGAAGAGTTCAAATAAAAACGTTGGGTGAGAATCCAGAACCAAAGGAGAAGTAAATGGCTGAAGAAGATAAGAAGATAAAACCAAGACCAAAGATTACCTATCATGTAAATTATTTGGCATCGAGAAGAGCTGCAAAGGCTTGGGACAAGAAGTATAAGAAGACCCATAAGCCTGATGGTTCTCCAAAGAAATCAAGAGATGAGAAGAGAGCTGACATAAAGAGCAGACTAAAGACCAGCAGAGAGAGTGGTGGTATTGGCAAGGAAGCCAAGAGACGTTATTCCGGTGAGGGAGAAGTTGATAACCAAGCTCGAAGAACTCTTCAAGGTTCTGCTGAGAGAGCAAAGAGAATGACTGAGGTAGGAAAGTCTACCAAGTCAGATGCTGAGAAAAAATTATCTCAAGTAGCTAAAGCAAAGAGTACTATGTCAGATTCCCAGAAGATGAATTTAACAACTGACAAGTCTATGTCTGATTCACAGAAAAGAGGACAAGTTCCTAAGTCATCTTCTACTATGTCTGATGCTCAGAAGAGGGGAGCTGTTCGTAAGTCTAAAGCGGCAATGTCTGATAAACAAAAAGCTAGAGCCGATAGTAAACCTAGCTCAGATGCATCTCCTTCTACAACCTCTGGCAAGAGTGACATGACGTTTAAAGAAGCATTTAGACAGGGTGTTAAAGATAGGAAAGCTGGGAAGGGTATGAACTTTAAATGGAGAGGGAAGTCTTATGCCGCCGTTACTCAAGATGAGATTGACAAGGCACAAAAGAGTGGCAAGATAAAGAAGAATACTTTGAGAGCTTTCTTAAACATGAAAAGGAAAAAGAAATAATGCCTGGAACATTAACAAACAAACAAAAAACTTTACCTGATTTTCTGAAGAAAAAGATTATGAAATCTAAGATGAAGAAAAAGAAACCTTTGTATGACAAGGGGAAGATGAATGGCAGTTAACGCGGCTGGTAATTATACCAAACCAAAGATGCGTAAAGCCTTGTTCAACTCTATCAAAGCTAGAGCTGTTCAAGGTACAGCGGCTGGCAAGTGGTCTGCTCGAAAGGCACAGTTGTTAGCCAAGTCGTATAAATCAAAGGGTGGTGGGTATACCTAATGGAACTTATTCAAAGACTTTTAGGCAAAAGAAAAGGTGAGATAAAACGCCAGCGTGATAAAAAGATAAAAGCGAAGCGTGAAAAAAAGAACACCATTCAAAATATCAAAAGAGATATTGATTTTCGGAAAGACATGATGGGTATAAAAGAAAACTTTACCTATAAGATGCGTCCTTCTGAAAAAACTATAGATAAAAAAATATTAAAGAATCAAAAGAAGAATTTATTTAGGGTTCGTATGGGTGGCACAGCACAAGATATTTTTGATATTGATATGCCTCGTCCTGATATAAAGAAACCTTTTTCATCTAAAACAGCTTTGTGGAAATTAATTAAATGAAGAAGTCACAAAGAAGTTTAAAGTCTTGGGGGGAACAAGATTGGCAAACGAAAAGTGGCAAGAAGTCGTCCGTGACTGGGGAAAGGTATCTACCAAAGAAAGCAATACAAGCTCTGTCATCAGAAGAGTACGCACGAACCACAGCAGAGAAAAGAAAAGCAAAGAAGAAAGGGAAACAATTTTCTTCTCAACCAAAGCAAATAGCAAAAAAGACAGCACTTTATAGGAAGTTTAGTTGACGTTCATAAACAAACTGAAACCAGAAGAACACAGAAGCCTCAGACAAAAAGTAAAAGAGATTCACTTCCAATACTTCGATGAAAAGCATGGAGCTTCTTTTGTCACTAACAAAATGCTAGATAATATTATTGAGAATCTTGGTGAGAAAGTTGCCCAGCAAATGATAAAACAAGCTGTGGATAATGACAGACTTTAAGTATAAACCTGATGGTGATGTTCTCAAAAACTTTATGAAGGATGAAAGTTTCTTTCGTGGTATTCGAGGTCCAGTTGGCTCTGGTAAATCTGTTGGGTGCTGTGTTGAAGTATTCCGAAGAGCGTTAGAGCAGAAGCCAAACGAAGATGGGATTCGTAAATCACGCTGGGCTATCATACGAAATACAAATCCACAGTTAAGAACTACAACTATTAAGACTTGGTTAGACTGGTTTCCAGAATCAGACTGGGGAAACTTTAAGTGGTCAGTTCCTTATACTCACCACATTACTGTTAATGACTTAGACCTTGAGGTTATCTTTCTTGCTCTTGATAGACCAGAAGATGTTAAGAAACTTCTTTCTCTTGAGCTAACTGGGATATGGGTAAACGAAGCTAGAGAGATTCCGAAGAGTATTATTGATGCATGTACTATGCGTGTCGGTCGATACCCAAGTATGAGAGAGGGTGGTGCTAGTTGGTCAGGTGTTATCTGTGATACTAACGCACCAGAGGAAGACCATTGGTGGGCAATCATGTCAGGGGAAGTTCCTATACCTGACCACATTCCTCGAGAGCAAGCTACCATGTTAGTAAAGCCTGATAACTGGAAGTTCTTTGCACAGCCTCCAGCTATGAAGGAACACATCAATGAAAGAAAAGAAATAACTTCTTATTCTCTGAATAAAGATGCAGAAAATAAAAAAAATATTCTTGGCACATATTATCCGAATCTTATTCGAGGTAAGACTAAGAACTGGATAGATGTCTATGTTATGAATAGGCTGGGATTAATTCAGGAAGGCAAGCCAGTATATCCTGACTTTGTTACTGAGACACATCTTGCTGAAGAAGAAATACCTATTGCTATTGGTGTGCCATTGTATGTTGGCATTGACTTTGGGCTTACTCCTTCTGCTGTCTTTGGGCAAAAGGTTCGAGGTCGATGGCTGGTGCAAGCTGAGATAGTTGCTATTGATATGGGTGTTGTACGATTCGCTGAGTTGCTCCGACAAGAAATAGCCACACGATTTAGTGGACTAGATGTTTATATTTATGGCGACCCAGCTGGTGACTTTAGAGCACAAACAGATGAGTCAACTCCTTTTCAAATCCTTAGAGGTGCTGGATTGAAAGCTGTACCAGCTCCTAGTAATAGTGTTGATTTAAGATTAGAAGCTGTCGCTTCTCAGTTAACAAAGATGTCTGAAGGATTGCCATCGTTCTTAGTTGATAGACGTTGCCAGACATTACTCAAAGGATTTCAAGGTGGTTATTGTTATAGACGTATGCAAGTATCAGGTGAGCGTTATGATGATAAGCCTGATAAGAATATGTACTCTCACATTCATGATGCGTTGCAATATATGATGCTTGGTGCTGGTGAAGGGCGTAGTTTGATATCTGGGCAAAAGCCAGTCAAAGCGTTCAACGCTAGAAAAGGCTTTGATATTTTTAAAAGAACGGCTAATGTTAGGAAAAGTGGTTCCTTCTGGAATAGATTATAAGGAGATATGATATGTGTTTTGGTGGTGGTGGTGGCTCAGAGCCAGAAAAAACAAGTCCAGTTGTAGACGAAGAGCAGAAAGCAAAAGAAGCTGAAGAGAAAAAAAGAACTATCGAGCGTAGGCAAGATGAGAAAGAAGAGACTATTGCTCAAGAGCAACCAATAAAAACATCATTAACTTACGAGACTGGGAAGAAAAAAGGTCAAGCAGTAATGAGAGGCAGTAGAGGTCGCAGAGCTTTGTATACTTCTAATCGTGGTGGCGTTGGTTTCAGAAGCCCACTTAGTGGTGGGGGAATGTACGGCTAATGAAATCTGATGAAGAGCTAATAAACTCATTCTTAAAAAAGTATGAAAGTGCAAAATCAGTTAGACAACGATGGGAAAGTTTATTTGATGAGTGCTATGAGTATGCACTTCCTATGCGTCAGACATTCGCTACACAATCAATAGGCGATAGAAGAGATGATAAAATCTTTGATGAGACTGCTGTCGTTGGAGTACAGGAGTTTGCGTCGAGATTACAAGCTGGTCTTGTTCCTAACTTTGCTCGTTGGGCTGACTTTACTGCTGGTAGTGAAGTGCCTAAAGAACAACGTGATGGTGTAAATAACGAACTCGAAGAGGTTACTGAATATGTCTTTGAGGTTATTCAGAACTCAAACTTTGGTCAAGAGGTGCATGAATCGTTTATGGACTTGGCACTTGGTACTGGTGTACTTCATGTCGAGGAGGGCGATGCTATTAATCCTGTTAATTTTACAGCTCTGCCTTTACCTCATGTTGTATTGGATGTTGGTCCTGACGATAGGATTGACCATGTATATAGGGAAAGGGATGTTCGGTATTCTGATATAAAAATATTGTATCCGAAAGCAAAGATAAACCCACGGCTTGCTAATCAGATAATGTCAACTCCAGATGGAAGAACAAAAGTTCTTGAGATAATCTGTCGTAATTACACCAAGCCAAATGAGGATGCGTACTACTGTATTATTTTTGATATAAGCACAAAGTGTTTATTAAAGTATGAAGAGTATAAAGGCACTGGCAGTAACCCATTTATATGTTTTCGCTGGAGTAAAGACCCCGGTGCGGTCTATGGGCGAGGTCCACTTATCAACGCATTGAGTGCTATTAAAACTACTAACCTGACAATAGAACTTATACTAGAAAATGCACAGATGGCAATCTCTGGTGTGTATCAAATGGATGATGATGGTGTGATAAATCCTGATACAATTAATCTTGTACCTGGGACAGTTATTCCAAAAGCTCCTAACTCTGCTGGACTACAGCCAGTCAAAGCGGCTGGGTCATTTGATGTAGCAAACATTATTCTTTCTGATATGAGACTTAATATTAAGAGAGCATTGTATAATGATATGCTTGGTAATCCTGACAGAACACCAGCAAGTGCAACAGAGATAGCAGAACGTATGGCAGATTTATCAAGACGTATTGGTTCTGCATTTGGTCGATTACAAGCTGAGTTGGTACAGCCAGTTCTTCAGCGTGTGGTTTACATATTGAAGAAGCAAGGTCGTATAAATATACCAACAATCAACGGCAGACAAATCAAAGTCCGTTCCGTTTCACCACTTTCGCAAGCACAATCAAATCAAGATATAACATCAATCAATAGGTTTTTAGAAATGGTTGGTGTGCGTTTCGGACCTGAGTTAGTAAATATCCTTATCAACTCAGAAGAGACTGCTGTGTATTTAGCAAAGAAGTTTGGCGTTCCTGATTATCTTCTTAGAGATTTAGAAGAGCGTAAACAGATTGTAGCTATGGCGCAACAGCTTCAACAACAACAAGGCATGATGCAACAGCAAGGCTTAGTGCCACAACAAGGAACTATGGATGAACAAGCAAACTAATATCTCTGGTCTTGATGGGTTTCCAAGAGCAACATCTAATGAACAAAACATATCATTAACTTTTGCTTCTCTGTTTTCATCACCAGCTGGTGCAGAGATACTTAAGTATTTAAGAAGTGTAACAATAGAAGCTGTGCATGGTTCGGCTGTAACTAATGATACTCTTCGACATGCAGAAGGTCAGCGATATATTGTTGGCTTAATTGAAAGACGTATACAACATGGACATAAGGTGAAATCAAATGAGTGAAGAACAAGCAGAAGCACAAGAACAAACAATAGAAGTTCCTCAAGAGTATGCCGATGCTCGACCTGAGTGGCTTCCTGAAAAGTTTAATAGTCCTGAAGATTTAGCAAGTAGCTATACAAATCTTGAATCGAAGATTGGGCAGAAAGAAGAAGAAATACGCAATGCTGTCATGGAAGAGATACAAGCAGAAGCATATTCAGAAAGACCAGCAGAAGCTGGTGACTATGTTTTACCTGATGTAATAGATGACGAAGCGGCAAAAGATAATGACCTCCTTAACTGGTGGGCTGACCATTCCTATGAAAATGGATTTAGTCAAAAAGAATTTGAAGAAGGCATTATGATGTTTCATGAGGCTGTCAATGATGGCTACAATGTTGATTATGAGATGGAAGAGCTAGGCGACCATGCCGAAGAACGTGTAAGTGCAGTTGGTTCTTTTGTTGAGATGAACTTTCCAGAAGAGTTGCGACCAGCTATTGATGACTTATGTGCAACAGCCGAAGGTATAAAGGTTGTTGAATTTATGATGGAGTCTCTGAAAGAGAACCCAGTATCAGGAACTGGTCAGCCAGTAGCTGTTCTTACAGATGATAAGCTAAAGGAGATGATGCAAGACCCCAGATACTTTAGCCCAAACCAACGTGACCCAGCCTTTGTCAAAATGGTTGATGAAGGATTTAAGAAGATGTACAACAGATGACCAAAAAAAAAGTAAAGAAACCGATAAAGTATTGACATATATCAGAAGAGGCAACCTTGAGTTTCGACCATGTGTTGTATCTGATGTTGATATTATTCTCGATAATATGCGTCTTCCTGATATCAGAGAGTGTGCATTGGTTGGTGTGACTCCAATGATTGCACTCCATGTACCTTTCCAAGAAAAAGATTCAAGAGGTTTTACTATCTGTCATAAGAGAAAGCCTATAGCTATGTGTGGTATTACTTCGATGGATAAGTATATGCATACTGGAAAGATTTGGTTTCTCGGTACAGATGAAGTGGATAATATATGGAAATCTTTTTACAAACATAGCAAACTTATTCTAAGTTTTCTGTCTATTGGGTATGATATTGTAGAAAATTATGTGCCAGTTGACCATGAAAAAACTATTAGATGGCTAAGATGGATAGGGTTTCAGGTAGAAAATCAACAATATTTTATCAATGACCATGAGTTTGTGCGAGTTTTCTATTGCAATTTAAATAAATTTGAGTCTAATAATAGATTAAGTGAAAGACCCGTACTGCATTAGAGAAGCCCTTTATGGATAACTTCGTTGAAAATTGCAAAGGACAATCGGAAGCGTAAACTGAAACTTAACTTATGAGGTGCTAATATGGCTAATACGATTGACACAGCCTTTATTAAGCAGTTCGAATCTGAAGTTCACCTTGCTTATCAGCGTATGGGTTCTAAACTTAGAAATACTGTACGAATGGCAAACAATGTGACTGGTAACGTAGTACGTTTCCAGAAGATTGGAACTGGTAGTGCGAGTACTAAGTCCAGAAATGGTCTTGTGACTCCAATGGAACTAGCCCATACAACTGTTGAAGCGACAATGAGTGACTTCTATGCCGCAGAATACATCGACAAGTTGGATGAGCTAAAAACAAATATCAATGAGAGACAAGCAGTTGCAACTTCAGCGGCGGCGGCTCTTGGTCGTAAGACTGATGAGATTTTGTATACAGCAATGGATGCTGGTGCAAACTCAACTCAGATTCATGATGCAAGTAGTGCCATCGAGAAGGCTGACTTACTGTCACTCTTTGAAACTTTTGGAACTGCAAACATCCCAGAGGATGGTGGCAGATACCTTGCAATGCACCCAAAGGGTTTTGCAGACTTGTTTAATATAACTGAGTTTGCATCATCTGACTTTGTGGGTGAGCAGAATCTACCATATGCTGGTGGTATGACTATGAAGTCTTTTCTTGGATTTCAAATTTTTTCAACTGCGGCTATCACAGCTGGAAAGAATATGGCATATCATACAACATCGGTTGGTCTTGGTATAAACTCTGACGTTCAAACTGAACTTAACTATGTTGCAGAACGAGCGTCACATCTTGCAACGTCTATGATGTCAATGGGTGCTGTTGTTATTGATGACAATGGTATCTATGAAGTCCTAGATAACAATTAATAGGAGGTATTGAAATGGCTTATAGTGCTAGTGGATTATCTCGATTAGCTGGTTCATCAAATATGAATCTGTGGAGTTATGTAACCACAGATGCTATTGCAACTATAAATACTGAAGGGTATTTTAATAGTGCCGCAAATATGCTTGCTATTAGAGATGTTATAATTGTTGCTGATACAAACACTCCTACGACAAACTTTGTAACTGTTTTGTCAAATACTGGGACTGTAGTAGATGTATCTAATGGTACAGCTATTGTTGAAACAGACGGCGACTAATGACTTCAACTGCGGCAGATAGTGCAATAGATATTTCGAGTCGTGCTCTTATCTTGATAGGAGCTGAACCGATAACTTCTTTTACTGATGGTACAACAGAATCATTAGTAGCTGGAAGTCTCTATGAAGATATCTGCCGTAGTGCTTTATCGAATACACGTTGGAGGTTTGCAACAAATCAAGCTGTTCTTAACAGATTGACAGATGCTCCAACTGGTCGATATGATTTTGCATATCAACTCCCATCAGATACATTGCTAGTTCATGCTGTAACTGTGAATGATGGACAGATAAATTATCAGATATATGGTGACATGGTATATGCTGATACTTCAACACAAGATACTGTAATAGCTGACTTTACATTTCGAGCAACAGAAGAGAACTTTCCTAGTTATTTTACTATTGCTCTTGAGTATGGTTTAGCTTCTGCATTTGCTACATCGATTGCTAGAGATGCTCAGTTAATGCAGTTGATGTCTACAATGGCAGACCGAGCAATGTTAAAAGCAAGAAACATTGACTCACAACAACAAACAACAAGGACTATACCTCAAACAAGATTTAGTGCTTTTAGGAGAAGCTAATGCAAAAAGCAAAAGTAGCTCTAACTAACTTTCAGTTTGGTGAAGTAAGTCCCAGCTTGATATCAAGAACAGACACAAGGGTATACAATAACTCAGCTCAAAAGATTGAGAACTTCTTTCTTCGAGCAGAAGGTGGAGTTATTAAACGTGCTGGTCTTTCCAAGATATATGAGTTTGATACATCTATAGATACAGCTAAAGTCCAGCAACATAGGCTGGTTCCATTTATATTCTCTGATGATGAACGCTATATTGTTTCTCTGGAGCATCAAAAGATAAGAGTGTTTTCAATAGATACCAGTAACAATGTTACGCTTGCAACTACACTTACAGCAGATTCAAGCAGTGCTACCATACCTATAACCAATCTTAATATGCATGAAGTTACTTATGCTCAAGCTGGTGATGTTATGTTTATTGCTCATCAAACATTTATGGTGCGTAAACTTGTGCGTACTGGTCTTACATCATTTCAGATGGAGACAAAGACATTTGATACGCAATCTGCTGGTGCAAAGATTTATCAACCATACTTTCAATTTCAAGACTTGGGAGTAACTCTTGACCCATCAGCCAGTTCTGGTAATGGCATAACTCTTACAACAAGTGAAGCCTATTGGGATTTAACTGGTTCACAATCTGGTGGTAATTATGCAGACTCAAAACATGTTGGTCTTACAATTAAGTATCATGACCAAGAGATTACAATTACATCTGTGCAGTCAGCAACGCAAGCAACAGGAAATGCGTTAGCTACTCTTAAGAAAAAACTTAAGGTTGATTCTTTTCGGACGGACAACGGCGTGGCTACAGTAGAGGTGACACTAGTCAATCACGGATTTTCCGCAAGTGATGCGTTTACAATAGCAAATGCAAATACAGTCGGTGGCATTTCTGCAAGTAATTTAAATGGAGCAAGAACTGTTGCTGAAGTAATTGATGATAATACTTTTACTTTTAATGCTGGTGGTAATGCGAATGATTCTGTAGCTGGTGGTGGTACTCCCTTCCTTGAAACTCATGCACCAGCAACGAATTGGTCTGAGCAATCTTACTCTGTGTTAAGGGGATTCCCTGGAGCTGTAACCTTTCATCAGAACAGATTGTGGTATGCTGGGACTATATCTCAACCTGATGGATTGTGGGCGAGTAAGTCGAATCAGTTTTTTAACTTTGATATTGGTGACGCAAGTGACAATGATTCTATTGATATTCGTGCGGCAATAGGGGAAGTAAATACAATCAAACATCTTGTATCGAATAGAGATTTGCAAGCGTTTACATCTACTGATGAATTTATTGTGCCAGCTTTTGTTGAAAAGCCTACAACCCCTACAAATGCTACAATAAAAAGACAAACACCTTTTGGTGCATCTTTTGTAAGACCTTATGTGTTTGATGGTGCAACTGTTTATATTCAGGGTTCTGGTGAAATAGTAAGAGAGATGCTGTTTGATGACGGACAGAACGCATATACTGGACAACCTATATCAAGCCTTGCTTCTCATCTAATACAAAACCCAATACAAGCCAGCACTCTTGCTGGTGGTATCGACCGAGCTGAAAGCTACTACTTTCTTGTAGATGCAAATGGAACTCTTGGTGTATTCAATTCAAATAGAGGTGAGCAACGATTTGGCTGGACGCAGTTTACAAGTCAAGGAACATTCCATTCTATTTGCACAGTTGATACAAGAGTGTATGCTGTAGTTAAGTTTGATAAAGGGGATGGTACAAATAAATATATTCTCTGTGAGTTTGACAGTAGCTTTAATACTGATATGGCTAAAACATATTCTGGCTCTAGCGGAGTCTTCGATGTCAGCTCTGATTTTGCTAACGGTGCAGTCCTCGATGTGGTCTCTGGCACTCATTATCTTGGTCAGTTTACTGTGGGTAGTGGGAACATCGATGTATCGGCTGTGGACAATAGTCTTTCATCAGTGGAAATAGGATTTAAGTTTGATGTTACTCTTACAACAAACCCAATAGATACTATGTCTCAATCAGGTCCAATGACTGGAGAACCAAGAAGTATGAACAAAGTTATATTAGATTTATCTAATACATTATCGGTATCTGTAAATAATAATAATCTTATTATTCGTCAGGTTACTGATGATTTAAGTTTGGCAAGAACAGCTGTTACTGGCAAAAAAGAATTTAGATTACTTGGATTTTCAAAAGACCCACAAGTAACAATTAGTCAGTCAGCTCCATTGTCATTACAAGTCAACTCATTGATAGCAGAGGTAACATTCTAATGGACCCATTTTCAATACTAGGTTTCGCTGGTTCTCTTTTAAGTGCAAGTGCAACTATTGCACAAGGGAAAGAACAAAAGCGACAGAAAGAAATGGAAGCGGCACAGCTTGAGCAAGAAAGATTCCAGCGTAAGATACAAACTATGGAAGCCCATAATGATATTCTTGACCAGTTAGATGAAGCAGAAGAAGTAAACGAAGCACAATTTGCATTTATGAATAGAGATGATGATAGGTCATTGAAAGCATTTAAGGATTCTCAAAAGTCATTAGCTAGTTCTGATATAAAGAGAATGGACTTTCAAGGTCTTGCACAAATGGAACAGCTACGACTTAGAAGACTTGGAGCTTTACGAGCTGGTGATGCCGCACTAAGGGCATCTCAGATGACAGCGTTAAGTCAAGTTGTTGGTGGAGCTGGTGATTTTTACAGAAGCATGTAGGTTGTTATGGTTGCAAGATATAAAAGACAAGTAAGAAGTGGTGAGATAGGAGTTATCCGAGCTGACATGAGTGTCGCTAATTCTCTTGGTCAGATATCAAATGCTGTTAGCAAAATGTCAAATGAGGCATTTAAGATGGCAGCAGATGGAGCTGAAGAGCGTGGTCGTGATTATATATCAAGCAAGAGTGATGATGAGATATTTGGTATAGACCCTGAAACTGGTCGACCTAAAAACTTAATGACTGAACTTCTAACTGATTTGCCGTCTAAAGGTTATGGTATGATTGCTCAAGAAGCTATTAAGTCTGAAGCCTCTAAAAGATTTGGTCTTATACTTGAAACAAAGTTTCGTGAGCAAGGAGCAAATGCTCAAGCTAAGTTCCCACTCAATCCGGGCAAAGCAAGTGCAATGCTTGAGGAGTTTACAGATGAGTTAGCATCAAAGTATGAGGGTGAATACAAAAATAAAATAGTTTCTTATGGTACTTCTTTTACTTCTGGAGTTCGGAATACATTACTAATTCGACAAGCTAATAATCAAATACAAATTGGTATGCAAAATACTTTGCGTATGAAAGATAGCTTTGTACAAAATGAAGTATCAGTTGCAGAGTCAGCGTCTAATCAAAAGACTGTAGATAAAATGCTAGAAGAAGCAGAAAATGCAAAGGGTTCTAAATTAAAAAACATTCGTCAATCACTTAATAGTGCAAATACTTTTAGCGGAGGAAAGGTAACAAGTGGTAATCAGTTTAAAACGGAGCATAAATCAGCAATAGCCGTAGCAAGAATCAAAGGAATCATGCGAAACTATAGTGCTGAAAATCTTTTACCTTTAATGAAAATGGTTCAAGTTACAAATGGTGCAGAACTTCAAAGTATAGAAGGTTTAACTGAGGAGCATAATAAAAATATAAAAGATATGTTTCAGCATGTTGTTGCTTTTGATGAGGGTAGGAGTAATCTTAACTCTGCTCTTAAAGGTATGATTGCAAATCAAAATGTTATTGATACATACAGAAGTCAGCAAGACAAACAGAATCAAGCTGAGATTATACAAGGGCTTGATGACAAAGCATACAATCAAAGAATTGATTTATTGTCTTATCAAAGCGGTAAACAGTATAATGACTTTTCTGGTAAAATCGATGCATTGCAAAGTGTTCAGTCTAAAATAGAATTTGCTAATCAGGTTAAGGCAGACATAAGAGCAAAAGGCACAACTATTCTCGAGTCAACAGAAAATGGCAAGAAAGTAAAAGCATCTAAATCAATACTTACTGATGGCGAAATAAATAAAATAAATAATTCTGTTGATAAGATTGTTGCTCGTTCTGTTTCTTCTGAACTAGTTGGCTCGTTTACTGAAAATGGAACACTTCAAACCGCAGACTTAAGAAGAGTTGTTTCAGCAATAGTTAATAATGGTATGCGTGGTACTACTATAAATACTAGTGAGCTTACTAAAAATATGACATCGAGTCAGAAGAAAGCAGTAGAAGCTATTGTTCCTTCTCTAACTAAAGCACGACCAGTTGGACCTGGAGGAGTAGAAACAACAGAAGGAGGAGTTCCAAATCTTGAGATTGATGCACGAACTGCGATTGCTAATCATCTTAAGACTGAAATTAATAATGCAAATCAACTGGCATCAGAAATGGTTGCTCAATCAAAGATAAAAGAATTTGCCTCTAATGTTTCTACAGGAACTTTTATGGGGAGTTCAACGTCTAATTCAAATCAAGCAGATAAGTTTTTACAATCAGTTGCAAGTGAAGACCCAGCTTTAGCTGGAAAGACTGTTAAACAAATACTTTTAAGCCAACAGTTTGCAGACCCAGAAAGTAGCGTAAGAAAAGTTTTTGATAATTTACTGCGTAAAAATGGTGTTGTGTCAACGGAAACAAAACAACTTATAGCAGAAGCAAGGTATGGTTTTGTATCAGGTCCAGCGGCTCAAAGGTTTATAGACTTTGTTGTGAAAGGTACAACTTTTGTAACTGAAAAAGATTTTGATGGAGCAAATAGATACGTTGAGCAGAATGTTTTTCTTGTAGATAAAGAAACACATGAGCATGTTATGGCTATACAAGAAGCATTTAAGATAAGCCAAATCACTGGTGGGCAAATGGGCATATCACAAATACTTATAAATGAAAGAGAGTATCTTAATAGCCCACAGTATCAAACAAAACTCATGGAAATTTCTGGAGAAGAAACAGCATCAAAGGCTTTCAATAAAATAAAAGAAGAGATTGCAAAAACAGATGGAGTTATTCGTGCTGGTGGCAACGGAAGCACATATCATGAGTTTTTAATGAAAGCTGTACCTCATGTTATATATAAATATAAAAATACTGATATAAGCATTGGAGACCTAGAGCAGTTTGCTACAGCAACAATGAAGACTTTTTATGGACCTACTGAAGATTATGTTCTTGACCCATTAGCTGTTTCTATAAAAGGTGAAGTTAGGTCAGCATCAGCTTTGAATAGATTGTTTCCTAATGATGATGGCAAGGAAGCGTTTTTAGATTATGCACAAGCTAAATTAGAAACTTTGGGTGACTACGATATAAGGCAAGGTGACAGAGGAGGCATTGAAGGTCGAGGAGATGGTCGTGGTTTTATTGGCTCAGTAATGTCACAAATACCATCGGCTTTAAGTGGTCTTCCATTCATATCAACCTTTGCTGGTACTGACAAAGGAAGTGATTTCTTTGATAGAATGGGTGTTGATGCAAGTGGTGCAAAGAAGGCTTGGCTTGTTCCATCTCAGTTTGCCTCAACAGACCCTTATACTGAAAGCGAAAAACAAAATGTTTCTTTCTTTTTGTCTGAAGGGATAGTGGGTGGATTAAGTTTTATAATGAATGAAAAAAATGTAGGCAAAGTTTCTTTTAAAGAGTTTAGGCACTATCAAAAAACTGGTAAATTCTTGCCAGAGGATGAGCAATGAAACAACTTGAGGGCAGAATATTTGCACATGAACCTGAGTATCAATTTAACACAACAAGAATTGACCCAGTTCTTTCTGCTCCAACATGGATAGAAACTCTTAATGCAAGCATTGGATATAACTATCAATCATTTTTAAATGCCGCATATATTGAATCAAGATATGGAGATGTTGATTTTGATTCTTCTCTGAATGTCATGGAAGAAATTAAAGGAACTCAGTATGAGCAGTATTACAATGATTTTAAAGATGCTAAGAATGTTAATCATCTTAATGATTTAAAGTCACAAGTAGATGCTATGAAGAGACGAAGACAAATACTTGCAAACTCTAGTTTGTTTGCACAGTTTACAGCTGGTATCTTTGACCCACTTAACTTAATTGCTTTGCCGTTTGGAGGTCCAGCGTTTGGTGTAGCTAAATCTGCTTTAAGAGTTGGTCTTGGTGTTACTGCACTTCAAGCTCCACTCGAGGTTGGTCGTCAGCTATTTGACCCAACAGCAACCTATGGTGAATCAGCTTTGAATCTTGGTGCTGGTTTCTTTGTGGGGGGTACTCTAGGTGGTCTTACTGCTGTAGCTGGTAATGTGCGTGTTAATGCAATATTTAAAACACAACAAGAAATATCTGAGATGGCACGTATTACTAACTCTGTAGATGCTGAGCAAATGGCTCTTGTCGGTCAGCGAACTCAAAGACAAACAACACCAGAATTTTTTAGTCTAAAAATGGATGAGCTATCTGATTCTGATGTTGACAAGCTATCAACACCAAAAGGTGCTGTTGAGTTTTTGCAACAAAGAAAAGATGAAACTGGAAAGTTAATGTATAGTCAGTCAGATTTGCGTGGCAAAATTACAAAAGATAATCTTGAAGCAATGAATAAATATTTTTCAGGTGAAAAACAACTCCGAACTTTAGAATCAAAAAACGGTGAAATGAAAGATAATTTTAATTTAGCAGAAAATTTATTTACTAAAAGTTGGTTTTATAAAGGTGTAACAAATCCATATAAAAGAGTTTTACAATCTAAAGAATATTCTCAAGAAGCAAAAATGGCAATGATACGTTTGATTGGTGACCATGGTACAGCTTTAGAGGCACAACAAAATGGAATGAAAGCTCCTGATAGTGTGCATATAAATGCTTCTGCTTATGAGGGTGAATGGGTAAGACGCTATGATGAACTGTTAGATATTTATGGACAGATAACTGGCAAGGGTAAACCAGTTGAGGCTAAGTTTGATTATCTATTCAGACGCAAAGGTTTTGAAACATGGCTGGAAGAAACTTGGAAAAAGAGTTTGGCTGACCCAAAGGGTTTAGCTATGACAGAGCTTGAGAAAAAAGCTGTAAGAAGTTGGAACGAGTTTTTTCAAACATGGGAGGATAGGCTTAAAAAGACTGGACATCTTGCTACAAAAGAAAATCTTATTGCAAGAAATCAAACGGCGGCAGATAGAATTGTTAAAATAAATAAGCGATTAGAAAAAGCTGGTAGCAACAAAGCTCTTATAGAAGAACTTAATTTTCAAAAAGATAAGCTATCAAAAGAAATACAAAAAAATGAAAGTGCTCTTGAAGTTACTCCGAGTGAAGCAACATATAAATCACAAGCTGGTGAAGATGGTTTCTTCCCTAGATTCTGGAACAAAAATAAAATTAAAGAACAACGTGAGTCTTTTAAGCAAATACTTATGAATGAGTTTCGTAAGAACCCAGAGCAGATTGCTTATGTTAAACGCTATGCAAAAGACGGAAAGAAGGTTGAGCGTGAAGAATTAACTGGCACACAAGCAAGAACTTTTATGAATAAGGAATATGTTAAACTTGCTGTTAATGAAGCCGACATAGAGAAGAGGGCTGATGAAGCTATCGAAGCTATACTTGGTGAAGGCGACCCATTCCAAACAATGTCTTATGGGTTTGGTAAGTCAAAGCATTTTAAACATAGAAACATTGATGTGCCAAATGAGATTGTGCAAGATTTTATTATTACTAATCCTGTGCAAGTAATGATGGCATACACAAACAGGACTGCATCACAGTATGAGTTTTATAAAGCATTTGATTTCGAAGACCCAGAAATAGTTATAAGTGATATTATTTCAAAAGAACTTGCTCGAGGAGTTAGTAAGGGGTCAGCCAATAAACTTCGTAGAGATTTTTTGCATAGTTATGATAGAACTGCTGGTGTTGTTTTGCAGAATCCAGAAGCTCTTAATCTAAGAATTGCTACTATAATGAAAGACCTTGCTACTCTAAATTATCTTGGTAGTGCTGGTTTTTCTACTCTTCCTGATGCCGCCGTTGTTATGATGACAAATGATTTAAAGCCATTGTTTAGTCAGGTCATTCGCGTTCTTGATAATGAGAAGGTAAGAATGAACGCTATGGAAGCTCGTCTTGCTGGAGAAATGCTGGAGATATTAAAGGGTGATGTACACTTGCGTCTTATGGAAGACATGCTCAATAATCCTTTTCAAAGTACATGGACATCAAAAGCTAAGAATACTTTTTTCCAGCTTAACTTGCTGGGTCCAATGACGCGTACATTTAAAATGTTCTCTTCCATGGCAAACAGTCACACTATTATTGACTACTCTATTAAAATGGCTAATGGTACTGCTGGCGATAAAGAAATAAAGTGGTTGTTAAAAAATGGAATCAACAAAAAAGATGCAACAAAAATTAACAACATGCGTAAAAAAGAATTCATCGAAGACTCTGATGGTTTTTATCTTGCTAATTCAGAAGCATGGGATGACCCAGAAGCTACGCAAATATTTAGAAGAACACTAAACGCAACGGTTAAGAACACAGTTCTTATGGGTTCTCCAGCAGACAAGCCAATCGCTGTTGATGGAGTCTTTTATGTGCCAATGCATATTGGTAAACTTATGAGACTAAGTGAAGATAAAAGATTTAAGGGCTATGCTCGAGTTGAAAATGCAATGCTTGGTTTACCCTTTCAGTTTTATTCTTATTCTTTCGCCGCTCTAAACAAGATAACAACGCTGTACGCTCAAGACCAAGTAACAAATAGATTGACTGGTATTGTTGCGGCAATGGGATTAGCGTATATGGGTATGCAACTTAAGTATCGAAGCAATCCTTTTGTTCTCGAACAGATGACTCTTGAAGATAAAATGGCTAGAGCATTTGATATGTCTGGTCTTGCCGCCTTATACTCTGATACTTTTTATACTGCGATGCATACGTCAATGGCTCTTGGTGGACCTGACATTGGTATGGGTATGATTAGTCCTAAGTTTCCGCAAAAGGAAAGCACACTCGATGCTGTTGCTGGTCTTGGTGGGAGTGGAGTTAGCATTAC
>VMHT01040674.1_pt1 | contig 19944 bp, 16 predicted proteins | sample 4693611 | NCBI WGS metagenome assembly VMHT01 (sample SAMN12280063, study PRJNA550983) | marine metagenome | isolation source: seawater sampled from same location over 5 years 0.02-0.2 micron viral filtrate | place: USA: collected off the coast of southern California halfway between the port... ...
AAATGTTGAACCCAAAATCTATTACCTTCTCGTTTAACGCGCAGAAGGTTGGTGTCGAGGTTCTTGTCCTCGTATCTTATCGAAACTTCTGTTTTTTTACCTTCGGTTAAATCCTTCATTGCTTTCGCAACCATAGTGGCGTCAGCACAACCATATCGATTAACAATCATAGTCAAAAGAAACTTGGCCTTCTCTTGTGGTGATACACCATCTTCGGTATAGCATCGTCGTAGGGCGTTAGCCATATCTTTACCCCAATCACCCCCCTCTATGGGTGTCTTCATTTTTGCCTTTACTCTTTCCGTTTTCTTCTTTGCGATATCGAGTTTGATTGCGTATTCCTCTTGCTCGGCCTTGAAGCGGTCTGCCTCTCTCTTCTCGCTGTTCTGTTGAGCCACTCGACCAGCACCTATCCACTTGGGTAATTCAGTATCGATAAACTTGAAGCCACCTTTAATGGGGTCGTTAAAACGCTTAATGTCCGCCCACTTAACTTTACCACCCTTCTTCAAGCAGAGCAATTCAAGGCAATTCACACATTCACAATCTCTATTTATACCTATACATATACCGCTAAGGAACTTGGGTGGGATTAGTATAGCGTCAAGATCGAGGCCGTTGGCCTTGCGGTCTTTAACGCTAACCCCACAGAGAGCAGATTTGGAAGTTTTTTTCGGCATTGTTTTTTTTTCGATATCTACCCACAATTCATAGGAAAATCAAAAATCAATTTTATTTCTTCTTTACTAATAGTAGAGGTTGGTAAGCGGTAGAAGGATTTATGAAGGCGTCTGCCCCTTACGAACTTGGTATTTTTTTTAACTTTTATTAAAATTGATAAAATATAAAATAAAATTGATTTAAAAAGTAATCGTATCATATATATAATAAAAATGTCGGCAACTAACACTACGGAAACGATTAAGATAAAGCCAAGAAAAATAAAGGTTAAACAGAAAGGGGAATATCCCAAAGGTAAGCCATTCTACGCTAATTTAAAGTTGCTAAAAGATATCGATGAAGCCAACAAGGACTTATCGATAGTCGGTGTTCCAATTGACCCAACGACCAAGAAGATTGCTGGGGCAGTTAAAGACGAAAACGGACGCCATATCATTAGCGGTGTTCTATTCAAGCATACCTATTCCGCTGATAAGAGACATAGTTGGAAGAAAATGGATAACTGGTTAAAGGCAACTGCTTCTCAACCAGCACCTATCGAATACAAGGATTTCGATTTGGGGTGTCTTATTAGCGGTAATGTGGGTGTGCTTGACTTCGACTGCGAGGCAGATTGGAATTGGTTTAAAGGTCATTTCGATATAGATTTGAGTAAGTATTTAGTTTCTTCTAATGTGTCTAAACATAATTGTTCTTGTTCTAACGACGAGGAACGAACACACCATTTATACTTTAAGCGTGAGGGCTGGTTCAACGGCGTTAAAACCGCTAAACCTTGTATCACACGCATCGATGAAGACGGCGAAACTACCAAGCGTCAAATCGATTACTTACGAGATAGTTATGAGGGTGGAACACCGCATACTATCAAGTGTCCCAGTGGGAAGGATAACGATAAGCGCTGTTGGGAACATATCCCAGCAGATAAGGTCATACTACCATTACCTCACGATATCAAGTTCCACTTCAAAGACAACTGGGTCAAGCACGATAAGACCGACAAGGGGTCAAGAGCGTATAAGTGGCTGGAAATAGCCAAGAAACTACCAGCATCGGCTATCGGTTCAAAAGATATGGAAAACATCGCTCGTAATCTCAAATCAATTCATACACCTAATAGCGATATCATAGAGTATATGTTATTGAAGAAGCGAGAGAATGGGGGCAAACGGATAGGCGAACAGAGGTCTCTTCAAGGTCGCGCAGAATATACCGACGAAGAGTGTATCAGTTGGATTGACGGCGTGTTAAAGTCATTCAACGATTATAACAATTCAAAAAATCCTATGTGTATCCGTTCTCTTGCTAAACAGCATATCGAAGGTTCGTATTTAGATATCTGTAAAAAGTATCTTCCTACCTTCGGTCTTCATTTCGATACTCGGTGGCTGATCGAAATGACGGAAACAATATCTAATCCTATGGAACGCCGTGATTGGGTTAGAAAATACTACAATCATTTCTTCATTCAAGTAAGCGGTGAGAAACGCTTTAAAATCTACCAGCAAGAATACGAAGAGAATGGTAAGGTCTGTCGTATCTTTGAGAAGCAAACGAAGGGCGACTTCACCGACGGCTGTGGTATTGATATGGTCTTAACCGACGATAACAAATCACAGAATACCGCTAAATACTGGCTTAATCTCAAAGACCCTATCTATAACCGAGTAAAGTTCAATATGTTCGGCATTACCAATGAACGGAAACCGGAATACAACACCTACAACCAGTTTAGCGGTTTTAGTATGGCCTTTGTTCCTAATTACGCCAAGCGTGAATACGACCATTTAGGCGATGCTATTAACGACCACTTAAAGAATATCCTTTGTTCCAAAGACGGACAAGATAATATCGATATTGACCCATACGACTACAATAGGGCTTGGATATACAAGTTAATCGTTAAGGGTATTCGACCTTGTGTTGCTCTCGTGTATTACTCAAAAGAAAAAGGCACTGGTAAATCGATGTGGTGTGGTGGCTTCAAGAAGTTCGTTGTCGGTAAGAACTATTCGATAACGCAAGGTAATTTCTCTTCGATGATGAAAGACCAATTCACCGATTATGTAGAAGACAAGGTGCTTATGTTAGTCGAAGAAATGCCGGATAATAGTTCCAATACCAAACAAGGTTGGGACTTCTTAAAAACACTTACTACCGAAGACGATACGACCAGCAGAAAGTTCCAAACAGCGCCTACTATGGCTGATATTCACATATCGTTTATGTTTCTTACTAATCACTTTTATTCGATTGACCCCGAGTATGCTGACCGCCGTGCTTTCGTTAATCGTGTATCAGCCGAGCGTAAGAATGATACTGAATACTTCGAACGCCTTGCGAAAGCGTGTGATTGCTATGAGGGTTGGGAAAACTTCATTCATCGCTATATCATAGACGATTATGCTTCCTTCAAGGATATCGATGTCCTACCAGTTTCGAACCTTATACCAAGCACAACTTATCGTAAGCAGTTGCTTCAACGAGGGGCTGATGCTATCCTATATTTCGCTAAATATCTTCTCGAACAAATGGAATACGACGAGGTTGCCGAAGGGGGCGACCCTTTCGAACACACCTACGGAAAGATACTGCGGATAGAACAACTATACGATATATACAAGGATTTCGTTATGACGGAAGGTTATACTGATTATTGTAAAACACAAACTAACTTCGTAGAAAAATTAGAGAATAAATTAGAGATTAAAGTTCAATCCACTCACAGAGTTCATAAGCGAAGTGTAAAAATGGATAATAAATTAAGTAGCGCTCAAAGTGTATCCGTTAAGCGAACTAATGCTGGTCTCGGTATAATGATAAACAAGGACTTTATCGCTAAAATACAAGCGGTTATTAACTCAAAGACACTCACATATAACGAAAGCATTATCTTACCAGCCGACAAGGAAGACGAAATGATTTTCGACTTATACAAGATAGTTCAATTCAAGTATGGGGACGACCCTTATGGAACACCCAGCGCCCTTGACGATATATGATTTAGATTAAACCATATAAAGAAATAATCTTTAATATATATAATATACACTAACAATGCGTCAGCGTCATTCTAACGAAACTTACTCTCTTTCCGTCAAAACACCACAAGGTAAGACCATTGAGTTTAAGGATTTATATAATTTAGAACATATCGCTAATACTATAAATATGACTTTTTTTAGCGGTTTCGATGTAGTTTCTCGACCTATGGTAAGTAATTGGTTATACTATCCGGATCGAAGTAGGCGCTTATTCGCAACCAACTTTGATATTCGTAAAATTAGCGCTTAATTACCACCCCCTATCCCATTTAGTTTTTAATCGTTCTTTATATAATTTTTTATTTAACGCTTCACGCCTCTTGGCGTCGCTCTTTTCCTTTTCTGCTCTTAATTGCTGAAAGGTCTTATCCGCTTCCGGCTTCTTCATAAATATCGATTGGTCGTCTGCTGGTCGGCCTCGCTTACTTATCTCACCAGTTAATTTATCATATCCTTTTGTATTTTTTTTAAAATCCTTATGAGTGAATACGAAATCACTATTCACTTGTCTTATTTTACTATCAAATCCCATTTGCCTTGTCTTATACTGCTGTGATTTAGGCACTGAATACGCACCAGTATTCTTATCAGTTATAAGGGGTATATTGTAGTTGGGTTCAACCATACTTTTCTTTTCTTTTTTTTGTTTTGATTTAACCATTATTATATACATATATAATAATATGAATAGCGATAACGCTGACGATAAAAAAACTGATAATAAAAAGGGCAAAGAAAGTGCTGGGTCGAACAGAGAGTTATTCACGGCTGGTGTTGATTTAGAAGTATATACCATCAAAAAAGATACCGATAAACCCACTTGGGAAAGAGAAATACCCAAACCGCTACCGGGGTCAGGGGGCGAGTGTTTCGTTTTAACGCTAATTGGCCCTCGATCAAGCGGTAAATCGGTAGTCATAAATAATTTAGTTTTAAGAGACGAAATGTTAAGAGGTCTTTTCGAACAAGTGCTTATCATATCCCCAACCATTCATAGTGATAGCAGTAGTCGATATCTTATCGCAGAAGTGGGTAAAGAGAATGTGTATGAGGCATACGCAGAAGATATCATACAAGGACTTATCGATAGTGTGAAAGATAAAGAAAAACACGAGCGGTCTATGAAGTTAATTATACTCGATGATGTAATCGGTTCTATTCCTAAATATAACTCACTCATATATAATTTAACGAGTAAAGCAAGGCACTGGTCTATATCGATGATAATATCCTCGCAGAACATTCGTGAATTACCGCCAGTGTGTCGAAATAATACTACTCATTGGGCTTTCTTCCGTAGTGGTAATTTAAAAGAAGTCGAAAAAATGCTTGAAGAAATGGGTTCGCTTGGAAGTAAGGAAAACTGCTATCAACTATATCAGCATTGCGTAGAAGAACCGCATAAGTTTATGTATATCGACCACGACTTTAATGTGTATAAGTGTTTTACGGAACACATTTGGTCTAAATATACCGAAGACGGCCATTATAATACAGATTTCATTGGGGGCGGAGGTGAGAGTATAGAGCAATTAGAAAAAGACAATAAATCAAATAACGAAAAAAATAATATTAGTAAATAGTAATAATGAGTTTAGCAACCGCAAGTAATTACGATACTGGTATAGGTGGTCTTAATCAAGCACACGGCAATTGGGCTGAAGCATATGCCGATAGTAGCCGAGCGGGGCAACAAGCACTTTTCGATTATTTAAAACCAAGTAAGATAAAGGAAAGAGACGAAGAAGTAGAACAAGGCGGAGCGGGACTTGAAGCAACGCTTAAAGGGGTTCAAGGTGCGAGTGAGATTTACGATAAAGGTAGTCAAGCAATTCAAGGTGCTAAAGAGTTAGCGAGTAATATATCACAAGGCGCTCAACGATTACAAGAAGGCGCAGGACAAGTTATCGAACAAGGCAGACAAGTTGCTGGACGATTGGGCGGTCGCCTTGCTGGATTTGAACCACAAGCAGTTCAAGGGGATATCGAAAGTGCTGTGCCGAAAGCACCGATGGACGCCCCAGCCCAATTACCGGATCGAGCGCCTATGGGTGATTTAAGCGGTTTGGATTTACCTACTGCTGGTATTAAACCGATAGACGCCCCCGGTCAATCTTCTAATGTTATCGGTGATATTATCAATCAAGGTCGAGGTTCTGTTGCGAGAAATGTAGAAAATATCGCAAGACCTATGGCTGGTGATATACAAGGGGTAGGTGGTGATATAAGCGGAAGTATGAAGAATGTGGGTAATATCCTTAATCAAGGTAATCAAACTATTAACAGCAATTTAGGTAATTTAGGACAAAACATTCGCCAAAACCTCAATACTGGTTTAAACGATGTTAAGGGAGCATTAGCAGATACTAACCAAAACATTCACGGAGCAATTCAGCAATTATCAAGTCGTATGGACGATTTAGGACAAACCACAAGTGATATCGCTAAAGGCACATCGGGGTTATTAGAAGGCGGTTTAGAAGGCGCGGCGGGGGTTATGGATATGCTCGGCCCCGTCGGTGATTTAGTCGGTTTGGGTATGGCTATTTTTGGTGGCGTCGAAGCGCATAAACAAGCAAAAGTAGAAAAAGAAAGTGAAGACCAATCCCAAGCGGTAATGAACCAGCCAGTCCAAGCCCCAGTAGTAAGCGGACAGAATGTAAGCGCTTCTCTCGATACTTCACACCCCGCCCAAGCGGTAGCGTCTTCGCATTACTAATCATTTTTTATTCTTTTTAGATTTTTAATCTTAAATAAAAACCTTGTTATATATCAATAAATATGGTTCTTATATCAGTTCAATCTGTCGATGATAATAACGGATATCGCTTTTCGAATGATTTTAGTGAAACAATACATATAGACCCTAAATCGAGAGTATCTTTAATCAATATTCAATTTGAAAGAAAAGCCGATTATATGGTTCTTTCTACTGGTAATTCTTTCGAAGTTAAGGTGGGAAGTCCTTTTAATTCTATGGATACGCTTTCCATTCCCCCAGCAACTTATAACGCAAGTAGTTTAGCAGACGCTATACAAGATGCTTTTAACAATCGCTATATCTTAACCGGTCATCAGTTTAGCGTTAATTACGACCACAAAGAAGTAAAGTTTAATATCAGTCATAAATACGCCTCACCGGAAATACCAGTTAAAGTAGCGGAAGGTGGTGATATAGGGGTTGGAACTAATGCCCCCAATGTAGAACTTACCGGTCAAGCGAATAACCAAATGAAGTGGGGCGGTCTTACCAACGGAACGGCTCAATATGTTCTTTTCGATGATACACCGGAAACTACCTACATACCGAGTAGCACCAACGGAGGTTCTTTTGTCGAAAATAAATTATTTTTTAATCAAGCGACTTATCCTACCACCCCCGGAAGTAATACTTATGGCTATCTCTTTGGTATATACAGCGCCAGTTTAGACCAAAACAACCCACCGACAACTGGGGCAAAGGAAATCGGTGCTAACGCTAATCTTACTTGGCTTGATTGCGGTATGGTATTCACGACTAATGCTGGTGGTAATCCACTCTTAAAGTTTATCGAAATGGGAAACGATATTGGTGGTAATTTGAAGTTCGTTCCTAAAAACGGAGATACTTATAAAATCCAGTGGAGTAATAACGGAAGCGATTTAACTACTCAATACCCGGAATACCTTTACAAGCGATCCGGAGATAGCGATTTCTCAAAGTTCCCCATTACCGGTGTGAGACAGATTAGTTTAGCCAATATTATGGGAACTAAATATCAGTTAATAGTAGGGGCTGATAATAAAGACGCCGATAATAACCACCCTAAAACAGAAATGTTTTATACCCCTCACGGCAGTAGTAATATTTTAGGAGAACCATTAACCGCTGGTAATAACAACCAAAGAGTTAAAGAACACTCTTACTCAAAAGCAGAATTAACAAGAACAAGCGGAGGTTCATATCAAGATACAAGTGATACTGGTATTATATCGCAACCTATAGGCGCAGATTTACAGAGTAGGTTAAGATTTAAAGCACCCTATTCAGCAACTAATAATAGCGATTACTTTGTAGCAGTTTTAGACGAAAATGTGCGAAGAGGAGTTCAAACCGCAGAAGGCGATGACGCAACCGATATGGGTATAAATGACCCATTTAAAACCACTATGGCTGATAGCAGTTTTTCCGCTGAACCAACAGCAGACCAAAACCCCGCCCTTGTCGTGTATAGATTTAATCAATCTAATAACGCTACTGGTGGAACTACTACAAATGGTATTTATCGAAGAACAGATATGAACCAGCATTATGTTTATTCGCCTAATACTTATAGAACAATTCAGCAAGAAGAGTTAGTTAATGCTGGATTTACTTGGAATAATGTTGCTTCCCTTTTTGAGATAAGAACTTACGCAAGAGCAAATGTGGTTGAATTATGGGTATATGCTGACGGAGACCCAACCAATACGAAAGCGACTAATATGCTTCAATTAGATAGTGTCTTATTACCTCTCGTGAATAAAACTGGTTGGAAAACTGGTAATATCACGAATGCTGGAACTGGTTATACCGAAACAGAAGGAGCAGTTCCTAATAAGTGTGCGGTGCGACTTCGAAAGCCCACTGGTGAGGATACAAAAGCCCTCGTGCTTTGCGACCTTGCTGGTGGTAATCTTTCCAACCCAGTAATCGTTAATCCGGGAACTGGTCTCGATTTAGTGCTATCTTACCATATGGTAGAACAAGCCGGAACTGGTGGCGATAAAGCCGGAGGTTCAACTGACGGACGAATGACTATAACTGCTTTAACCGATTACTCACATATCGATAATATGGGAACTAAATACTTACAAGCGAAAACTCATCAAGGATATTCATATTGGTTAGCAGTAGGCAGTGCTAATGTGAATACAGACCCTTTGACTGATGTAGCGCTTTTAATCGAAGACGAAAGCAATACCCATAACGAATACTTCCAATTTAGACCAAATGTAGAACCGAAGTTTGGAGAACTTATTGGATTTAGAAAAGCCGATTACTACCAATCACACCCCACACCACTCGAAAGCGATGCGCCACCAAACCCCGACCATCAAGGACAACTCGCAGATAATCTTATGATAAATGTAGGCAACTTACCTATTAAATCCTATGTTGGAAAGAGATTTAAGAGCGATGCTGTGCTTAACGATAAACCCATTGGATCGCAGCAGTGTATTACTCGATTAGTAGGTCAAGTTCCAAGAAACTATGACGGAACATTAGGCGGTAATTCGGCTATTCAAGGGCCATTTTATTACGATTACTTCCCATATTCAGTGCCTCTTCATAACGCTAATGAAATGCTGATTAACGAATTAGATATATCAATAACCAACCCCGACGGAACTGATGCTACCGATATCATCAAATCTAATTTACTATTGAATATATCGAATGTTAAGTCAGTAGGAGAAGGAGGCAATGAAGGATATATCGCAAGACCAGTAGAACAGCGATTAAATCCAGTTGAATTAAATATCGGTAAAAATCAACTTGAACCCTCATTAAGAGGAAACTTTGCTGGTGGCGATGAACCATTAGAAGCAACTAAAACCGAAGACCCTTGGGGACACGGAGAATTAGGCGCTAATAAATCTTTAGCCCTTTAAGGGGCAGAACTTTTTTTTTATTTTATTTCGGTATAATATAAACTATGCCGAGTGGAAACTATCCCCCATTTTTAGACAAAGCCGAAACTAAAAAACACCCAGCCGCCGGATTATCGAAAAACAAGTATGACGCAAAAGGTAATTTAAGACCGCCAAGAAAGTCAAGAAGTAAATTAGGCGATGATAAAGGAAAAACTAAAAAAGGAACTGAACGAAAACGAGCGCCAAAACAAGCGTCAGCGCTTACTCATAGGTCATTTACAGAAGAACAGAAACAGCAACATAGCGAAACTTTAAAACAAAGTTTAGCAGAGAAACGAGCATTCATTCAACAAGGACACCAAGACGCAGTTTCCTCATTCTTTAGCGAAATTGCCTTTGGAAGTAAAAAAATGGGTGAAGCAGTTAAATCTACCGCTAATATTCAGCCACCGCACTTAAAGAAAAAAACAGACAATTTTTTAGCGCTACCTCAAATGAGACAAAAGAGTTATATGCCGAAAGTTCATCAGTATAAAGCACCTATTACCGAAAGTATATACGATGATAAAGGCAAAGCCCCAGCCCCAAAAGGATTGTTTAAACATATAGAAGAAAACCCAATAGATAGCGGAGGACAAGTTCAGCAGTTTGGCGATGATTGGTATTTACAGACAGCGATACCCGGTCAGGCCGGAGCAAGAGGAACACAAGTATTTAAGTATGTAGGAAGCGAACCTATGAGTGAAGATATAGTCGATAATCCGCAAGTATGGGAAAAACAATATTATTATCCTAAAGAGATATTTAGCGGTATTATGAAGGGCGCTCAACCAAAGAGAGAAAAGATTACAGACACACCGATAACAGCAGAAGATCTTGATGAGCGATATGGTGTAGTCGCAGAAAGAACCGATATATTTGGAACTAAAATGGCGAGAGAACACCAATCATTACTTAACTTATCGATGAGAATGGGTGAAGTCATTAAGAAGGGTGAGGATTATTTTGATAGAAAAAGGGAAATGGTTGATATTACCGAAGCCCCATTAGATTTAAGAAAAGGTAAAAGACAAATGAGAGGCGATTTAACGCAAGACGAAAGATACGAGGCACGAATAAGAACGAAATACGAAACTTCTAAACAAAGAAGGAACAAAGAATATACCGATATGATGAGAAAAGATTACGACGAAGATTACGAAGCAGAACCGAGCGATGTTCCAGTATTCGATAAATACACAAGGGACGAACTATACAAAGAACAAGGTGTCGCTAAATTACACCCCGACTACATACATCGATACATTAAGGGAGAAACCCCAGTTCCAATAGGTCGTGAGGATATGAAGGAATTGTATAAATATGATAATCCTTATGTAGCAATTGAAGGTGAGAAGCCGATGCCTTTTATCGATAGTAGAGGAACAAGAGGACAAGCCAAAGATAAAGAGTTCGGTGAAGATTTCGATTTTAGCAGATTGGTAAGTCAGCCATTAACCGCTGAAGAAATGAAGCAATTAGGCGTCCCATTAAGCGAAGACCAGTTAAGATTAGTTCCACCTTCGATTAAAGTAATTGAAGACGAACCGAGTGAAGCACCGAAGCCAAAAAAGGTTAAGAAAAAGAAGTTAAGAATAACCGAACCAACACCTACGGCTACGCCAATCCCAGCGATAAGTGTAAGCGACGAACCACAAGCAGACCACAGCAGTATATCGAGTGAAGACCTTATCGCAGATAGCGGTTCGGGGTGGGAAAAAGGTTATTATCCTAAATACGCATATTCAAGTGGCGAAAGTATATTCGAAAGTTTAGAAGAAGCCCAAGCCGTAGCAAGTGCCGATAAAAAGATTAAGGGTATAGTTAGAGAGCAATTCACCGGTGGTAAGTATAAGGGTAAAGTTATGTATTCAGTTCGTAAAGGTTCTAACTTAACGCAAAGTCCTAAGTTTGCTACGAAGAAAGAAATAGCGATGGCCGTAAATAGGTAGATTGCGAATGCGTAGTGTTATAAAATTAAAAAATTAAAATTAAAATTAAGAATTATTAAGAATAAAAGTGAGAGTTCCCAACACCGCGCATACGCTATATCCATTTACACAAAATAGCGGTAATTTACACAAAATATTTTATTTGTGTATTATATCAATGAACCCTCGTGGAATGCCGGATGTATCGTTAAGACCGGAAACGGAAGAAGCGTTAAGTCAAGCAGAAACCAAAGAAAGTAAGAACGCCAAAGAAGTAGAAAGTCAAGCGATATTTCAAAAGTCAAATGTGAATATGGATATTAAACCAGTCGAGGATTTAGCACCAAGAGAAGAAGCACCACCCCCAGCGCCTACCAAACCTAAAAAAAAATTAACGGAAAAACAATTAGAGGCACTGAAAAGAGGGCGTGAGAAATCGATAGCAACGAGAAGGGCGAAAAAGGAAGAGAAAGAAAAAGCGAAGTCGAGCGTAGCACCAAAGAACCATATAGAAACAATTTCGGCCAACGAACGACCACCCCCACCAGCGATGCGGAATACCGCAATGCCTCAAACGATAAATATAACGCCGTCCCAACCAGCATTTAATATAGATTATGATAAAATTATTGCTGGTGTAAGCGATAGAATGATGACTAATAGCAGACAACCTAAAATGCGAGTTATCGATGAAGAAGAACCGCAAAATGTTTTCGATAAAGTAGCATTCGAAAAACAAATAAGAGAAAACGAAAGACAGAATATTTATACTAAAATGGTTCAAATGGAAAAAGAAAAAACCGAACAAAGAAATAAAGCAACCGCTAAAAAGGTTTTAGAAAAACAACCTCAATCGGTTAATCCTTATGCTTACGCATTCAATATGGGTGCGCGAAGTCGCTACAATCGATACTGATTATTATTCAATAATCTATTTTTAATCATTTTTTATTTAAAATTATTATATTTACATAATATAATAACTATGTCCCTTAAAACATCAGCATCGATGCCCGTTGAGAATTATAGCGTAATCCAGCAGAGTGAGAACGGAACGCAATTCGGCCCAAATAATAAAATCCGCTTTCGTGTAGGTAGCCATTTAGGTTATATCGATTTCCACACTTCGTATCTTCAATTTAATTTAGAGGTTAAGAACGCAAAAGGTAAAATGGAGTTTGCGAATGGTATGGGCGCAGATATACTTATTAGAACTTGGCGCTTACTTATAGGCGGTCATATAATCGAAGAAATCGACCACCCTAATGTATTACTTAAAGTAATGAAATATGACTATGGCCGTGATTTAGGTATGAGAGAAATTACCGAAGTTTTAGATAAATCCGGTAAAGGAACTGGCTATCAAGGTTTAAATAAAATCGAAAATGTAGATGTCGCTACAGATAGTCCTTGTGCTGTCGTTAAGTGTATTTTAGACCTTAAGTTTAGCGGTATCTTTGGATCGACCCAAACCTTCCCAGTCGGTATGACCGGCGATGTAGAAATCGAAATCACCCTTGAAGACCAAAGAAGGTGTTTCCAAGTAGTTCAGTCCGGTTATTTACCTCGCAGATTAACCACAAACAATCACATTTCTAATGGTGTTTCTATCGATAACTTGGCGAACGGGGGTGCTTTAACTTCGGTTCAGTTTAAGGCAGATAGCACCAACGATGTCGATATAATGGGTAAGAATGTATCGTTAGGAACACTTAGCGATTGTCCCTTTTCTATCGGTCAAGCCGTTCGACTTACTGGCGAACAGAATAGCGCTCAATACAATAAACCTTCAACTGGTCTCATTACCGCTATTGATATTAACGGAACGGATACTCGCTTAACAGTCGCAGCCGCAGACCCAGGTATCGTTCACGCATCAGCAGTAGCCGAAGCATCGGTAGGATTTAGAGACGAAGGTTTTGATTTAACGCCAACCGCTTGGGATAATGGTGGAACGCTTACTTATGAAGTATCTGTTCCCTCACTTGTCCTTCAAGTTGTAGTCCCACCACCCCAGTATGTAAGCGAACAAGCAAGAAAGGTGGCTACAGAGGGTTATTCGATTGATGTTCCAACTTATACTTGTTATAAGACCAATACTTATGCTGGTGTTAAATCAGCGACTATAGAAATACCTTGTTATTCAAGTAGAGCAAGAAGTTTGCTTTGTATAGGTGTTGAAGGTAGCCAAGCATTAGGCGGAAATAATTATTTATTAGCCCCTTATCGCTTTAACGGATTATATGACGACTTACACCAGTATCAGTTCCAAATTGGCGAAGAGCGAGAACCAGTAAGACCAGTCGATTGTGGTAATTTATCGACATACCAGCACAATGTAGCCCAAGAACAATTAACGGAATTAGAGAAAGCATTAAGAAGCGCTGGGTGTGATGTCCGCTCACTTAAAGAACATCGAAATAACTTTGTTATAGGTCGCGCTTTATCGGCTTATGGTGGGTCAATTCCATTAACGATGAAGGGTGCGAGAGTTTATATCGATTATTTAGGAACAAATAAAAGAGACGACACCGCAGTTTCAGTTGTCGAGAAGCAGTGGTTTAACTATTGCGCTCACATTAGACGATTAAATATCACACCCCAAGGTGTTTCCGTTATGTATTAAATCTTTTTTCTTTTTTTAGACAATTTAAATAAATAAATAATTTCGTAATCCAAGTCATATAAATCTTTTATTCATTTTTATCTTAAAATTATTATATTTATATATAATAATAACTATGTCCGTAAATGATAGAATTGCTACGCAGATAAAACGCTACACCAAAATCACACCTTCCAACAGCGCTGGAAATGGGGTTTTCGGTCATTCTAATGGAAATCCAGTCATTCGCTTTTCAATCGCAGAACAAGACGCTTTCTTACTTGCCCCCGAGTGTCGATTACAATTTAGATTAAAGTGTTATACAGATAGCGCAAGAACCACAGCAGTAGTTAATGGTGCTAATACCAATCTCGATCCTCGCATAGGCGCTCAATCGCTTATACAGACATTAACGATATCTTCAAGACGATATGCGACTTCAATATGCGAACAGATACATAACTACAATCAGTTAGTCAGTATCGCTCACCCTTCACTTGCTTCTACACGAGACCTTTTTACACAGAAAAATCACGAACAATTATCGGTAGGTCAAGGTATTATCAATCAAGGTCAGTTAGGTCAAGCCGAAGAGGATTTAACTAACGATAGAACAAATATGAAGACCTTACAGCGTAAATACATTCAGTTTGGTGGTGCTGTCGCTAATAACCCCGGTCGTGATTGTTCTATTCAGTTATACGCTGGTATGTTCCAGTCCCAAAATCTCGATTTAAGATTACTCGGTGGTCTTGAAGTAGAGATAACCCTTGCCCCCGACTCAAATGTATTTGATAGCGCTACTTCAACAACTAATTATACTATAGAAGATGTCGTGCTTAACGCACCGCTACTTTATAAGTCGGCCGCCCAAATGTCGCAACCACCAGCGCCTTCGACTTTAGAGTTTTTAACTTGGTCTTCCCTTTATAATGTCCTTCAATCTACCAACGGAACTTTAACCAATAAGGTAGGATTAAGAGGGTGTTTATCGATGGTTCAAAAGTTCGTCCCCGTCGCTTACCTAAACAACTACGGCCAACAAGCAGACGGCAATGTGCTTAATGGTGCTAACGCTTTCGCTGGTTGGAATCCAGGTATTAAGCGATTAACCTTCCATAGAAACGGACAGCGCTATCCTAATGAATACCAAATCATAACAGAGCGAGGCGATGGAAACCCAGCCGCCGAAGTTATAGTCGAAAAGAACCCACAGATTATAGTTAATAGTTTTTCGTCATTTGAGAACTATAAAGATGTTAAGCACTCACACATTACCTCGCAGAACCTCGCAGAGCGACAACAGAACAATTACTTTTTAGGTGTAAGTTTCGACCAAATTAGCGGTCAAGGTATAGATTTAAGCGGTGGGACAATTTCCACAGAAGTCGAAAGCACCCTTCAAGACCCAGCCGATAATGTAGCGAAACCCTTTGGTGTCTTTACCTTTTTCTTAAATAAAAATACTCTTGTAATTAGTCCAAATCAGCGTATTCAGTCAGTTCAATAAAAAAAATAATATTTAGTTATAGTAATAACGATGTCTCAAAAAAGAATTATACACGCTAAGGATACTTCTTCTTCACATTTAAACCAATATCGAGACCTTGAACTCGATAATGGTTCTTTAAAAGTTAAAGGCAGTTTTGATAGCGATATCAATGATAGTTTAAATAATATAGAAACCGAATTACAGAGTGTAGATAATCGATTAGACCAATGTATAGGTCATACCAATAATACTACTGCTGTTGGTGAGGGAAGTAATCAGTTAAGAGTTGTCCCATTAGGTTATGACCGAACTAACGGAGTAGCAAGGTCATTATTAGTCGATGCGAATGGTAAATTAGAAGTAAATAATAGCGATATCGAACTTAATACAGACGGATTAGAAACTCTTATTGGTGCTACTAATACCACATTAGGACTTGCCGAAGCCCATTTAGGAACTATCGATACTAATATAGGAAACGCAGAAGCCCATTTGGGTAATATCGATACTGGCGTTGATGTTCTTGAAGCGTGTTGCGGTAGTAATAAGGTAAATGTAAATATTAGTAGCGGTGGTATAACTGGGTTCGCAACAGAAACCACATTAGGAAACGCAGAGGCACATTTAGGAACTATCGATACTAATATAGGAAACGCAGAAGCCCATTTGGGTAATATCGATACTGGTGTTGATGTTCTTGAAGCGTGTTGCGGTAGTAATAAGGTAAATGTAAATATAAGTAGCGGTGGTATAACTGGGTTCGCAACAGAAACTACATTAAATAACGCAGAAGTTCATTTAGGAACTATCGATACTAATATAGCAAATGCGGAAGCCCATTTAGGAACTATCGATACTAATATAGCAAATGCGGAAGCCCATTTGGGTAATATCGATACATACCAATCAACAATAGTAGGTCATTTAGACGGAGTTGAAACCTTAATAACTTCTACTAACTCTAAAATTGATACATTTGACGCAGTTTTAGACGCTTCATTAGTAAAACAAACGAATATCGAAACCAAATTAGGTGAAATAGATTCAGTTTTAGATAATATTAAAGTAGATACAGAAGCAATTGAAACCGCTGTAGAAACATTAGACGATATCGTATTATCGGAAGATACAGCCCATAATACCGGTGATAAAGGGGTTATGACTTTAGCCGTTCGTCAATCAACCCAAGCAGATTTCGGTGCTGACGGCGATTATGTGCCTTTATCGATAAATGATGACGGAGAGTTAAGGGTTACGAGCGGTTCTTCTTCATCGACTACAGGTGAGTTTTTAGCAACTGGAACAACTTTAAGTAGTTATAGTTTAAGTGCTGTATTAGATGTAAGTGCTTATAAAAATGTTAGATTAATGGGTAAGGAAAGTGGAGGAAGTGTATCAAGTATCCCAGTTTATGGAAGTCAAACCAGCGGTGGAACTTATTATGGTTTATCAAATACAGACTGGTTAAATCAAGCATCCGTAAATGAAAGCGGTAGTGGTTCTACTTTCTTTATGAGTGCTAATATCGAAAATACACCAAAGTTTTTAAAGATATTCAACAATACTGGTAGTAGTTTTACGATAGAATTAGATTATGTGGCTCATAAATAATTAAGGATTATTTTTTTTTTAATTTAAAATTATTATATTTATATATAATAATAACTATGTCCCTTTTACCGCAAACACTTCTTAACGCCACGAGCAATGAAGACCAAACTTTAGAAATCCATAGCGAAATCTTAGAACCTCTTTCTCATTCCCAAAGAATAACTCGTTGGGAAATACCGCATAAAAATATTTTAGATAGCGATAGTGTCCTTATATGGAAAGTATATTGGGACAGCCAATTAGATTTTAAGACCGATACTAATATGGTCTGCCTTCCACCTTTGGACGCTGGATTATACACAACTATTAAACGAGCAAGATTATTCGTAAATGGTAAGGTTATAAGCGAATTAAACGAGGTAGGAAAATACTTAACGCTTAAGAATAATTTTACACCTCACGAAGTTAAGACCGAAGTTAATGACTTTTTTTCCTACGCTAATCACGAACTTCAAAACAATGGGGGACTTTGCGATTTCAAGGTAGCAAGAGTTCAAAGAACCCCAGGCGATAAAGAGTTAGGTTCGCAAGTAGGCGCTGTTGGAAACAGATTTGAAGTCGAATGTTCGCTTAAACTTCACCAACTTTTCGCTATTCTCAAGGACGCCCAGTTAGATACCAATAACATTGAAGGTAAGATTATGATTGAAGTTGATTGGGACGAAAAGAACCAAAACACCGCAACTGATAATATGCTTTATTGTGGTGGTGCTATAGCCAACGGAAAGAAAGCAGTTAAGGTTGAAGACCCACGCCTTATCCTTGACTTCTTAACTTATAACGCTGAAGCCCAAGCACAGATTAAAGCGAGTATTTGGGGCGATGGTGGTGGTATCAATATGCCTTTTAGAGAAGTTGCTTTGGTTCGTAAGACAATTAACGCTGGTGCTTCTGCTGGTGTATCCCAAGATTTATCTATGGGTATGACTGGTCGTGCCGTCCAAAAGATATGGGTTGCGAAGGTTATGGATAATAACGGAAACGATGTTAATACCCTTAACTGCGATAACAGAAGCGACTTGTTAAGCGGACAAAAATGGAATGTTCGAGTTAATGATTTAATGATTTATGATCGAGATGTCGATAACAGAGCAGAAGAGTTTAACTACTTACAGCAAACCGGCGAAAAGCAATACACTTGCGCCCCCGGAGTTTTCGAAAGCAGAAAGAATGGTGTAGCGGAAGGCCAACATCGTGTCGCCAACGATAACCAGTGGGTTGATACAACCAACCTTGTATATGCTAATGCTACGGCAACCAATACACAAGGAAAAGGTAATACCGATAACTGCCCCGCCGGTGATTTAACCGGTGGAAGAGTAGGACAAGGTGTTCGAAATAACACTGGTTTAGTCAAGGTAGGCGCACCAGTTCAAGGTGCTAATATAGTCGCTCAAACATTAGGAAGACAGAACTATTTAGGAATAAATCTTGCTAAATACTCAAATGGAGCAGAAAGCCCACTTAACGCTATGAGGGTAGGAAGCACCCCAATTGTCTTCAATCTTGGATACGACCAAAATAACGATGCTAACACCACAGCACGAGGAGGCGTTATTTACTTTTGGGTAGAATACCTTAAAATGATGAACCTTTCTAAAGGTCAAATATCGGTAATGGATTTATAATCTTGTCTATATTTAATGGCTGAAAAAAAAGAAAAAAAAAGCGATAACAAACCTTTATATAAACCGATGAAATCTACACGAAAAGGTAAGAAGGGTATGGTTTATGTAATGAAAGACGGAAAAAAAAAATTGATACACTTTGGCGATAGCAGTATGACTGACGGCAAAAGTGGAGCAAGTGAAAAGCAAAAGAAATCCTACCTCGCACGAAGCGGAGGTATTCGAAATAAAGAAGGTAAATTAACTAAAAACGATAAAAACTCGGCTAACTATTGGTCGAGAAAAGTAAATTGGTGATTACCACTTATCCTTATTAAGTATATAGAGGTTTTGATTTGCGAGTTTTCCCTCGCCCTTACCTATACATATAAAATACTTCCAATCTTTATAAAGTATATCGAAAATACTACGGAGGGCTATTGCCTTATTATCGGTAAAATGAGGCACATTATTATCGGTATCGTCTATTATTTTTGCTAATTCTATTTTCCAATTTTTCTGTGTTTCTTCACCCCACTTACTTGGATTAAACCAAGCGAGTATATGGTCTCGCACCTTACCAGCAATCGCTTCTCTCGAAATCCTATTTAAATCACTATAATCCATATCTGTATGTATTTATGATATATTAAAACTTTAAATAATTTTTTAATATATTTTAACTTTTTCTATCTCTTAATTTAATGTGGTATTCTACATTCTCTTTCTCTTCTTTTAATATCGCTGTTTCCTTGTTTTCTTGGCCTTGTTCGTTTCGCACAAGCACCTTTTCGAGACAACTATTAAAGCGCTCACCATATATCTTTTTAAGGTGTTTTAATCGCCTACAACTTTCACACAAATTAGTCATATAACACCACTCTTCTTCGCAGAACACACAACTAAATACCATCGCTATATAATAGGATTACATTTTATTTCTAATGAACTTTTTAAGTTCCAATATTTTTTCTTTTAACGCTTTATTTTCAGTTTGATAATAAATTATTCTACACTTTAATTTCTCTACAACATCGTCTATTTCTTGTATAATTTCTTGGTCTTTCATACAATATAGTTATATTTTTCTTTAAGTATCGTAAGTATCCACACAAATAACTTGTTTGTTATCGATAAGTGCCGTTGCTATTAGCAACGAGTTAGCGTATGCGTAGTGTTAGAAATCTTAATTTTCAAAATTAAAAAAAAAAAGTTTTAGGAATAGAACCCCCACTTCCCAACACGGCGGATACGATAAATAGCCAATCGCTTTTGTCTATCCGCTTATCGTTAATTGCGTAGTTAGGTCATACAAATA
>VMHT01082825.1_pt1 | contig 19942 bp, 24 predicted proteins | sample 4693611 | NCBI WGS metagenome assembly VMHT01 (sample SAMN12280063, study PRJNA550983) | marine metagenome | isolation source: seawater sampled from same location over 5 years 0.02-0.2 micron viral filtrate | place: USA: collected off the coast of southern California halfway between the port... ...
GGAAAGGTGCAGGACACAAAAGCAAAGCAGCAGAACAAAAGTTGATAGATAACTTAACACCAATGAATGAGAAGTCATTGAAGTCTTTAGAAAGCGGTATTGACAAAAAGGAACAATGGGCAGTCAAGCTGTTCTTTGAATACTTTTATGGTAAACCTCAACAAAGGGTAGATGTTACAACAAATGATGATAGTATCAATATGCCTTTAATAACATTTGTAGAAACTGATACTGAGTAATAAATATAACCCTCTATTTAATTCTGACGCTAGATACTTTATAATCACAGGTGGTAGGGGTTCAGGAAAGTCTTTTGCTGTAACAGTCTTTTTAACTTTACTTACTATGTCTAAGAACATAAGAGTATTGTTTACAAGATTTACAATGGTGTCAGCTCACCTGTCTATCATTCCTGAGTTCTTAGAAAAGATTAGTCTGTTAGGTTTTGAAAACATCTTTAGTGTAAACAAAGCTGAGGTTGTTAATTTAGGAAACAAGTCAGATATTTTATTTAGAGGAATTAAGACGTCAGCAGGAAATCAGACAGCAAGTCTAAAGTCTTTACAGGGTATAAGTGCTTGGGTTCTTGACGAAGCAGAAGAACTTATTGACGAGGATATATTTGACACTATTGATTTAAGTATTAGAGAAAAGGAAGTACAGAATAGAATTATACTTATTCTTAATCCTGTTACTAAAGAGCATTGGATATACAAACGCTTCTTTGAGGACAAAGGAGTTGAAGCAGGTTTTAACGGTGTTAAAGACAATGTATGCTATATACACTCTACATACCTAGACAATAAAGATAACCTCTCTCAGAGCTTCCTAGAACGGATTAACACTATAAAGCACAGGAACTTTAAAAAGTATCAACACAAAATCTTAGGGGGTTGGTTAGACAAAGCGGAAGGAGTAGTATTTGAGAATTGGAGTATAGGCGAGTTCAATCCTGACGGACTTCAGACTTCTTGCGGTATGGACTTTGGGTTCTCGGTAGATCCTGATAGTCTTACTGAAGTGGCTATAGATAAAAAGAAACATAAGATTTATTTAAAAGAACATATTTACAGGAACGGATTGAAGTCAAACGAGTTGGCGCAAATCATATTAGACAAAGTAAGTGATAAGCTTATTATAGCTGATAGTGCAGAACCAAGACTAATTGCAGACCTTAAACATTTAGGGGTAAACATCAAACCTGTAAAGAAAGGAACTATTGAAAGTGGAATAACTCGTATGCAAGACTTTGAATTAATCATAACTCCTGAAAGCACGAACATAGCTAAAGAGCTAAATAATTATGTATTTGCGGATAAGGGTTCAAAATTATATCAAGACGCATACAACCACGCAATAGACGGAATAAGATACAATGTTATCTATCACTTAGACAACCGCAACTATGGCAAGTATTTTGTACAGTAAACTAAAATCAATTAATTTCTATTATATATTAGATGAAAGTCAAATTAAAAAAAGAAGGTAAGGTAAAAGAGTTTAAACTTATTAGCAGTTGGGAAGACGTAACGCTAGAGAAGTGGCTTCAACTTATTGAGTTTCAAGAGGGTAGCAAGACAAAAGAAGCAGAAGAAACAATAGCTATGTTATCTAACATTCCTAAAAAGTTGATAAAGGAATTAGATTTAAAAGATGTAGCTTTAATAATGAGTAAGTTAGCTGAGTTACAGCATAAGCAAAACAGTTCTTTAAAAAGAGTAATTGAAATAGAAGGAGTTGAGTACGGCTTTCATCCTGACTTAGACAGTATCACGTTAGGTGAGTATGCAGACATAGAAACTTTTATTAAGAACGGAATAGAAAAACATTTGCCAGAGTTAATGGCTGTGTTGTATAGACCGATAAAAGAAAAGAAAAATGATTTATATATTATTGATACTTATGACGGTGATATACGGCTCAGAGCAGAAGAAATGAAAAAGATGTCAGCAGAACAAGTGCAAAGTGCATTGGTTTTTTTTTACGCTTTCGTGACAGAATTATCAAAGACTTTGCAATCGTGTTTGACGGAAGTGCTGATGGAAACGAAGACGCAATAGCAACAGAAAGCTTTGCTGATAAGTGGGGTTGGTTTGGTGTAATGTATAGATTGACGAACGGTGAGATAGTAAACTTAGAAAGAATAACGAATTTAGGACTGTTAGAATGTTTAACTTGGTTAAGTTATGAAACAGACTTAAACTCTCAAAATAAAGTAAAAAGAAATGGTGAACAATAAAACTTATAATAACGTAGTAAATACTTTGCTAAGACTAGGTGAGTATCACGAACAGATAAGCACAACTTCAGTAGGTGACGTTTACGACCTCAATCTTGAAAAGATGGAGAAGTTTCCGTTAATGCACGTCAACCCAACATCAGTAGCGACAGGCGACAGTCAATTAATTTATAACTTTCAAGTGTTTGTTATGGATATGGTAAGCGAGAAGTCAGATTGGCAAACTAAACAGCACGAGCTTTTAACTAAGTTAGTAAACACAGAGAATAACGAACAGGAAGTATTCAATCAGACACTAGCTATTTGTACAGACATTATAGGTATGCTTAGACATAGTTCAAGACAATCAATAGAAGGAGTAAATGATATAAACGAACCTATCTATTTTACACAAGACCAATTTACTATTGAGCCGTTTCAGGAAAGGTTTGATAACTTATGTTGCGGGTTTGTATTTAATATAGGTGTATTAGTTCAGAATGATTTTCAAACTTGTGATATTCCTGTTATCAATAGGGGTACAGGTTACTAATGCTAAAATTTAAGATAGGAAGACTAATAGTTCAAATAGGATGGAAGAAATTTAAAATAACAATAAAAATATAAAATGGCAGATTTAACAACAACAATAACAGAGAATGTCGTATTGAACGGATCAGTAAGAGGTTCTTCAAACACTTTAACAACTACAAACATAGTTGATGTATTTGAAAGAATTTTAACTTGTACTCATTCACAGACTACAACAGTAGCAGTATTTAATTCAACACCACACGGAGCAGATGGCGCTTTAGATGTAGAGAACTGTAAATACTTTAGAGTAACTAATTTAAGTGACGATCAAGATATGAAAGTTGCTTTTGTAACAGCAGCGACTAATTATCAGGTAACAGTAAGGGCAGGGGGTTCGCATATCTTATTCCAAGCTGAAGAAGCGTTAATTGGTGAAGAAGACGCAAGTCCTGCTTTTCCTACACTTGAAGATTTAGTTACTGTAGAGGTAAGACCTTCAGCAACAACAGACGTTCAAGTAGAAGTGTTTGCGGCACTAGTGTAATGAATATACCGTCACTTGAAAGGTATCTTAAAAGCTTTGGCAGTCAAGTAGTCAAAGAAGCTAAAGGAAACTTGTCAGCAGCAGGTAAGGGCGGAGCTTTGGAAAACTCAATAGATTTCTTTGTTATAAGAAAGGGCGGTACAGTTACAGTTAGATTTAAAATGGCTGCTTATGGTAAGTATGTAGATAAAGGGGTTTCAGGGAATAAAGTAAAAAGAAGCTTTCAAGATTACAAAGGTAAAACAGAACCAAGTCCTTTTAAATACACAACAAAAGGACCGCCTATTGACATTCTATCTAAGTGGGTAAAAAGAAAAGGAATAAAAGGTCACGGAATGAAGAAGGGTAGAGATAAAAATACAGGTAGATATATTTCAGGATTAGCTATCTATATAAGTCATAAGATTAAAGTTAGAGGAATACAGGGTATCAGTTTCTTCCAGAAACCTTTAATGCTTGGGATGAAAGAGTTTGGCGGTAAGTTCGGAGCAGCAATAAAAGAAGACATATTAAATAGTATAAAATAAAACAATGGCAACAACAATAGAACAAGAACCTTTATACCCTCAACTTCCTGTAGGGCAAGAAGTCATCTTTGTAGTATCAAACAGCACAATAGTATCAGGCTTTACAAACGTAAGGTTTATAGCTGATGTTTATATAAGTGATGATAATCCTACAGCAATTTCTTCAACATCAGTTCCAATAGCTACATTTAAAACTACACCTAACAATGCAGGAGTAGGGATATTTGATTTTAAGCAAGTAGTTGAAAATTATGTTAGTGCTGATAATATGGCTTTTGATAATAGCGAGTACAAAGGAATTACAACAACTGATGACACACCTCACCCTTTACACTTAATAGACAAATATTCAAGAAATAAAAAAGCTGCTAGATGGTTAAATATTGAGTTTAAAACACAATACACAGACGCAAACGGTGATGTTCAGATTGACACACCAATTATTGCAAATGATAACTATCAAATATTTAACGGCTACTTAAAATATACTGATGAGCTTTCAATATTTAACAATGACTTTGGGTTTAGTTTAACTAACTTTAATTTGTCAAGTAATACTGATAGGTTCTTAACTAATGCACCTAAAATTCAGTATGCGAATATAGAAGATTACGGAACAGTTGCCTATTTAGCACCTAATGGAAATGTAAGCTACATAAAACTAATCTACAAGAATAGTTCTAATGTTCAAATAGGAACAGAGGATATAACGAGAAATTATGGCAATGGAGCTTATACTACTTTCGGTTCAGAAATAAGAAAACGAATTGTTTACTTTGGTTGCTTTCCTGCTAACTTGCAAAATTGGAGCAGTACATTTCAAGCGTTAGTTTCAGCAGGAACTATACAGGGGGGTTCAATAATTGTTCAAGCGTTTAATTCAGGTAATAGCGCAATATCTAATAAATACACTATAAATATAAATTGTCCTAACTTAAAAGGATATGAAAGCATACGACTTTGTTGGCTCAATCAATGGGGTGCGTGGGATTACTACACGTTCACACAGAAGTCAGTAAGAAGCATATCAACGTCAGGTTCTACATACGAACAACTAGCAGGAACTTGGAACGAAAAAGCATACAGGGTAGATAGTTACAAAGGCGGTAAGAAATCTTTTAGAGTAAACGCTACTGAGAAAATTACAATGAATTCAGACTTTGTAAGTGAAAGCGAAAATGATATGTTTGAAGAACTAATAAACAGTCCTGAAGTTTATATTTTAGAAGGTTACCAAGATGACGGACCTTACTCAGCACTTAATCAATATGTAAAACCTGTTAGACTTACAACTTCTAGCTTTACAAAAAAGACTGTAGCAAACGACAAACTAATTCAGTACACTTTTGAAGTAGAAAAGAGTAAAACACTAAGAACACAATCTGTATAATGTCAGTACAATTAATAGTATTTCCACAATATTTTGACGGTTCAACTCCGTTAAGTTCAGCGTCTACTCAATTAGTTGTTGATGGAATTAATTTTAATCAAGTAAATACTTCTTCTTCTACTCAAAGTATTTCTGGTGCTTTACCTCAGACTTTCATTAATTCGCAGACTATAGGAGGGTATTCATTTTTTATGGTGAACACTTGGTATCGCTTTAGCGGAGGGGTAAATGAAGTATTTGAGACTTCAAATTCAATTGGGTTTTTAGTAGATACAGGAATAGTTCAAAGGTTATCAAACTTAACTTACGGAGCTACTTACGATTTAACATTAAACATAACTACAAATACTACAAGTTTAATTGTGTATCAATACACAGGGAATGTATTAAATAGCACTCACACAATTTCAGGTACAGGAACGCAGACTATTTCATTTAACGCTTATTCAACTGCTGATGTAATAGCAATATATAGTGTAACCTCAGTCGCAGTAATATCAGACATATCTTGTGTTTTATCTACATCAACACCAGGCGGAGTATTTACAGATTTAAGTAACGGACAAGTTATTTGCGACCTTTACGAAGATGAAGACATACCTCTAAGTCTTAGCGTAGATGACTTTAAAAATGTAGCTGAAAAAGTACAGTCGTATTCAAAGGCGTTTAACTTACCTGCAACAAAAAGAAACAATCAAATCTTTGACAATATTTTTGAAATAACAAGAACAGATACAGGGCTTAATTTTAATCCTTACAAAAGAACAAAAGCTATTTTAAAACAAGACGGTTTTTTATTATTTGAAGGGTATTTAAGAATGCTTGATATTTCTGACAAGTCAGGAGAAACTAGCTACAATGTAAACTTATATTCTGAAGTTGTTGCACTATCTGATGTGTTAGGTGACAAGACTTTTTCAGAATTGGACTTTACAGAATTAAATCACGAATACAATAAAACGCAGATACAATACAGTTGGAATGATAGTCCTGACCCTAGTATTACTTACACAAACCCTGACGCTTCAGGTTTTAGAGATGACTATACAACTTTAAGATACCCTTTTGTAGATTGGACACATCAACAGCTTGTAGGCGGTTCAACAGGAACAGCTGCTATAAGTGGAAATCCTGAATTTACAGCTTTGGAACAAATCTTTAGACCTTTTATAAATATAAAGTATTTAATAGATAGGATATTTCAAGTCGTGCCTTTTACTTATGAAAGTGAATTCTTTGACACAGACGATTTTAAAAAGTTGTATATGGATTTTAACTGGGGTGCTGACAATGCTCCTGTTGTGATTGGTTTATCATCTTATACTTTATATTGGATTAAAGAGGACACAGGACCAAGCTCGCCTTACCCTTCCGTTAACGCAGGAACTACTTTTACAACACTAGAGTTGAGGGTATTTATTATTATAGTTATTTTAGGGCAAGTACCGCCTAACTATGACTTGGCAACTAATACTATCACAGCCACAAATGATGGTGAACAATATGCTATTGATGGTGAGTATTCAATTCAAAATACCTCGTCAACAGACACTATAGATGTAGAATGTCAATGGGTGAGAAATTCAATAGTAGTTGTAACTCAGACTTTGACAATGCTTCCTTCTTCTGTGCAAAATTTTACTTTTAATTTTACAGAAATACTTATGAATGGTGATACTTTAAAAGCTCAATTTAAAAGAGTAGATCCTACAAGTGCGAACACTATAAGAATGAATGAAACATCATCAGGTACTCCTCATACTTACGTTAATTTTAACGTCAACACAATAGCAACTACAACTTCATCTTTATTGCAAACGCTAAGAGGTGAAACTGGGCAATGGGATTTCTTAAAAGGATTAATGACTATGTTCAACTTAGTTACTTTGCCTGATGAAGATAATCCTAGCAACATAAAAATAGAACCTTATTCAGATGTGTTTTTAAATAACGATAGTAACCCTTTAGATTGGACAGAAAAGGTAGACGTTTCACAAATGAAACTTGTGCCTTTAACTGATTTAAACAAAAAGACTATTTTTAAGTTTGTTGAAGATGAGGACGACTATGCTTTTAATGTTTACAAAAGAGATGTTAATCATTTATACGGAAGTAAAAAGTATGACGCTTCAGAATTTACAATCCTAACAGGAGAAGATGAAATAATTGTTGAACCTTTTGCAGCTACAGTAATAAAACCCTTAGAAGATATTTGGTCTGATTTAATAACTCCTGCGCTTTATGCTAAGAATGATGACGAAACTTCAGAAGGGTTTGAAAACAGTCCTAGAATAATGTTTAACAATGGTAAAAAAACAACAGCATTTGACTATTATATACCTGCGCAAAATGGTTTAACTTCAGCAAACCTAGATACTTATTTACAATTTAGTCATTTGACAGATGTACCTACTGTACAAGCAACATCAACAGTAGCAGGTTCTCGTGACTTTCATTTTGGAGAATGTCAATTGATAGGGGCAGGAGCACCTGTAAACGACAATCTATTTAACTTGTATTGGCTTCCTTATTACTCAGAACTGTACAACCCTGACACTAGGATTATGACTATTAAAGTTAATTTAAGTCCTTCAGATATTAATACTTTTAAATTTAACGATACAGTATTTATTAAAAACAGAACATTCAGAGTAAACAAAATAGACTACAAACCTAACGACTTAGCAACAGTTGAATTTATACTAATACCGTAATGAGCAAAATAACAACAATACCATTCTTAAAAGGGTTTGACGTAAAGCCAAGTTTTACTACTACACTCGGTGAAGTTTTCTTTACAGACGGAACAAATAGTTTACGACCTAACCAATTACAATGTGAAGCTTACGGATATACATACGATAAAGCTTCAGGAACTTGCTCAATATTTAGATTTAATACAAATATAAACAGAAGCTTCAGCAACGCAACTAATAAATTACAGGGAGCAGGAAACACGACTGCTACAGGAACAAACAATACATACATAATAGGTGAGAACAATACAGTAAAAGGATTATCAAGAAATAACATAGTAGTTGGAAACAATAACGAAATAGCAAACGGAGTAAACAATGCAAACGTATATGGTACTTTAGGAGAAGCGACAGCCGATAACTCAATTGTCTTAGGGGGTAACGTAGCAGCAGACTTATTAGGCGAAAGACAAAGCATACAAGTACTATATGGAACGCAAACTACAAACGGAACAAATACTATTAGTTATCTAAACAACACAACAGATAAACTCTTAGCCGTTCCTGAAAACTCAGCAATGTATTTTCACGCTGAAGTTCTAGCTTTAAGAGTAGGCGGAACAGGAACAGGTAATCTAGGCGACTATGCAAGTTGGGTTGAAAGAGGGGTTATAATAAATGAAAGTGGAACGCTAAGTATTAAAAGAGAACGTGACGCAATAAAAAGCAACGGAACTGTTTCTAATTGGCAACCAACAGCAATAGCGTCAGGCACTAACTTTGCTATGCGAGTAAGGGGAGCAACAAACGTGACTATAGAATGGTGTAGTAATATAACATTCACACAAATTAAAACAAGTGTAGCACTTTAAAAAATAAAGATATGGCAACAGCAGACGAAGAAATAAATATAAAAGTAAACTCAAACATAGGCGACGTAGGTAAAGACGCAGACAAAACGTCAAAAGCGCTAGATTTATTTAAGAAAGGAATAAGAGGAATAGGAACTGCGCTTAAAGCGGCAGGTATCGGATTGATCGTAACTATTTTGGCTAAACTTATGGACGCGCTATCTAAAAACCAAACGGTAATGGACGGCTTCAGTACAGCTATGAACGCAATAAATATAGCGATTTCAGACTTGTTTAAATTTATTGAAGAAAATGTAGGACCTGTTACAGATTATTTCAAAGCTTTGTTTGAAGATCCGAAACAAAGTCTTAAAGATTTTGGTACTGCTATTAAGGAAAATCTAATTGAAAGATTTGAAAGTTTAATGGACACTTTCGGTCATTTAGGAAAATCGTTAAAACATTTATTTAAAGGTGAATTTGAGGAAGCGTGGGATAGTGTGAAAGACGCAGGGAAAGAAAGTATTGACGTTTTGACAGGAGTTAATAATAGCGTGGACAAATTAGTTGATGTAGTTGTAGAAGGAGCTAAAGCCGTTTCGGAATACGCAAAGTCTACTTACGATAAAGCTAAAGCAATTACAGCAGCAGATAAAGCAGCAGATAAGGCGGCAACTACGTTCGGGTTGTTAAACGCACAGCTAACATCACAAGCAAAAGAACAAGAGAAAATCTTATCTGATGAGTTATCTAGTTTAGACGAAAAATATGACGCGCTAGATAAATTACAAGGTATAACGGATAGTTTACATAAAGCGCAAAAAGACCAAGCGGAAACACTTTTAAGACAAGCTCAAATTAATTACGACCTAAACGCTTCAGATAAAAATTGGATTGCTTTACAAAACGAGAAGATAGCGTTAATGGAATTAGAAACTGCGCAGTTAGAAGATCAAGACGCTTTATTTGATAAGAAGATAGCTATCAATGACGAGTGGAACGAGAAACAACTAGAAATAGCTGACGCAGACGCAGAAAGACGAGAACAAGAACTTAAGGATGAAGAAGAACTAGCAGAAAAGAAGAAAGCTATTAGAGAGGGAATGTTTGATAATATGAAGTCTATAATTGCAAGCAGTTTGCAAGCTCAGGGCACAATGATAGAAAATGAATATAATAAAGAAATAGCGTTAGCTGAAGCAAACGGAAAAGATACAGAAGCTATTGACGAAAAGTATAATGCAAAGAGAACGGCTTTAGCTGAGAAACAAAAGAAAGTAAAGATTGCCTTAGCTATGATTGATATGTACCAAAGTGCAGTTGCCGCGTATGGTCAGGGTATGGCAGTTCCTGCACCTGCGGGGCTAGTAATGGGACCTCTTGCAGCAGGGTTAGCAGTAGCCGCAGGATTGGCAAATATAAATTCTATTATGCAAACAGACGTAGGAGTAGGCGGAGGGGGTAGCGCTTCCGCTACGTCAACGCCAGGCGGTAGTCCTGCACCTCAAATGATGTCAGGAGCTTTTCATTTATCTGGCGGAACTGAACCTGACGCATTTAAAGCTTACGTAGTTACAGATGAAATGACAAGCAGTCAAAATCAATTAGCTAACATAAGACGTAGAGCTACAATATAAAATCAAATAAATTAACTTAATGTCTATTATATATTAGACTAAAAAAAAATACTATGAACAAGCCAACACCATTAGGGAAGAAATCGTATGCAGAATACGAAAGAGAAATGAAAAAGTTTAAGAACTCAACAGAGGTAAACTTAAACAAAACATATAAAATCAATTTAGGAGTAGTTGATGAGATAAATGACGAGTATAGTTGGTTAGAAGAAAGTTATAGCGCAGCTTCTTACGGAATTGAGTTTATGGAAGAATGGCAAGATAAAATAATGGACTTTAATACTGAACTATCAATAGCAGTTGATAACTATGTAGTAAACGGTGCAGCTATGTCATTTGAAGAAGCATATACAAATATGCGCCCAAGAATAGAACAAGTAGAAAGAACAGCAGAAGAATTAGGACTAAACCCTGAAGATTTAATAAGTAACTATAGTGAAATTAAAGACATTTTATCAAACGCAGACCAAGTAGACGCAGACTTTGTAGACGCTTATAAAAATGTATTAAATGAAGCTAATGATAGATTTGGATTAGCTAACTTTGCTTAAAATTATATACTATGCCTTGCAAAGAATGTGAAAACGGAAAAGTAAAATGGGGTGAAACAGGAAGCTGTGAATATGACACTATAGCTGAATGTGAAGAAGCCAACAAAGACTACTATAGTGAAATTAAAACCACTAAGATAGTTGAACTTGTTATCAATGAAGATAACGAAGAAATTGCAATAGACTGTATATCGTTAGTTTCTGAACCTGCAATAGAAGAAAATATGGTATATATGAGTAAGGCAAAAAACAACCTAACTCTTGCTAAAGTAGATAAGGAGAAAAGAGAACTTATTTCACCTGCTTTAATTCCTGATAAAAACATCTATCGTTATGACGCTGACACAGATAGTGATTACTATGTTTATTTCAGTAAGGAAACAGTTAAACAATGTGCCTATAATTTTTTGAAAAGCAACAACCACCACAAAGCCACATATCAACATCAAGATAGAGTAGCAGGAGTTTTGACTGTTGAAAGTTGGATAGTAGAAGATCCTAAAACGGATAAGTCAGCACTTTACGGTTACGAGTTAAAAAAAGGAACTTGGATGGTGAAGATGAAGATACAGAATGACGACCTTTGGAACAAGATTAAAGATGGAGAAATAAAAGGGCTTTCTATTGAAGGGTACTTTACTTCAAAATATCAGGAAATGCAAAAAGGTAAACCTACAAACCAACAAATCTTAGCAGCTTTGAATGAAATAATAAACCATAATAAAAAATAAGATGAATACAAAAGAAAAATTTTTACTGCAATTACAAAAAAACAGTCCTAAAAAATATAATTTTAGTGTTATAAGTGATTTAGAAAATGATACAGAAAATACTTATGATGAGATAGTAAGAATACAATCAGAGCTAGCGTCTTACAAAGATAACTTATCTAAACAATATGATGATTTGTATTCAAAAGTTTTTAATGATGAGTTAAACCGTTATGGTGACGCAATTGATAAGCTTACTGACGCAGGCGTTTATGCTCCTGACTTTGTAGGAATGATTGGTGAAAAATTAGATGAAAGTATAGAAGAATTAAATAAGTTAAAGGAAGCGTTAAATAAATAAATATGAACACAAAAGAAAAATTTTTACTACAATTAAGTAGGTTTAATTCAAAAGGGTTAAATAAAATAAGTCTAAGTGCTGTTTCTGATTTACAAGAATATGTAAATACACTAGAAAATAAATACAGAGATATTACTACATCTAATGTTGATTTAAAAAATGGTTACCAAGATTACTTTGATAGTTTAGACAGGGTGATTATGGATAGTGCTTTTATTTATGGGATGAGTGATAAGGTAGAAGGAGAACTACTCGAAGCTTCAGATTTAGTAGTCAAATCGCAAAATAATATAGAAAGTCTTATTAGTCAATTTGATGAGCTAGGAATAGAACCGCCTTCAGATGTAGCAAATTTAATAAGTACATTTTTTGATTTACAAAACGCAGTAGCAGAAACAGAACAATCTTTTTATGATATGGATAAAATAAGAAATGAAGCTGAGGACGTTAATAATTCTACATCTAATAAACAGTTAAACTTTTAAAAATCAAATAAAGTAATAGTTTATCTATTATATAAGTACTAATACTCACTAATAAAATAAAACAAAATGAATTTAAAGGAACAAATTTTAGTGTCACTAGGTTTAAACAAATCAATTAGACTAGCTTGGCAAGAAAAAGCTGAAGACGGTACAATCTTTGTATCTGAAGCAGACACACTAACAGCAGGAGCAGATATATCTGTTCTTACTGAAGATGGAACTACAATCTTATTACCTGTAGGAACATACAGAACTGAAAGCGGTTTAGCTTTTAGAGTTGACGAAGACGGAATAGTTGCTGAAGTTTTAGAAACATCTTTAGAAGATACTGAAGAAGTTGTTGAAGAAGAAACTTTCGCTGACGTTGGCGACTGGGAAGGAATGGAGAAAAGAATACAAAACTTAGAAGACGCTGTAGCTAAACTAAAAGGTGAAGAAGTAGCTATGGAAGATGAAGAAGAAAAGAAAGAAGAAGAACTAGAAGATGAAGCAGTTGAGGTAGCAGTTGAAGAAACTGTTGTTGAGGTTGTAGAAGTTGTTGAAGAAGCAGTAGCAGAAATTGCTTCAGCTATTGATGACGCTACTCCTGCTGAGGTTACTCCTGAGTTAGCTGAGAAGGCAGCAGAGGTTGCAATTGAGATAATTCAAGAAAAAGCTGAAGAAGTTGCTGAAGAAGTTACTTTATCAAGAAGAAGATCTAAAAGAAAATTCTCAAAATCTAAAAGAAAATTCTCAAATTCAAAAAGAGTTTTATCAAAAGCGAAAGCTAAAGCTTCTAAAGTTGCAAGACTTAACAAGAAGATAAAATCTTTAAAATCAAAGTTAAGCAGAAAACCTGCTAACAACCCTTTAAATGTAAATAAGTTTTCTTCAAATAGAAGTCACACAGTAAGTGCAAAAGATTACGGGCAGATGACTAGGAGAGAAAAATTCTTACACGACTTAAATAAATAAAATAATATAAACCAAAAAAATTAAAAAATGGCGTTTACTACAACATCAAATTTCGCAGGAAAGGCAGCAGGATTTTACATCAGCGCAGCACTTAAACAAGCGAACTCTTTAGATTACTTAACATCTATGGAAAACATCAAATTCAAATCTAACATTCAACAAATGGCAGGTTCAGGGGTAGTTGCTGACGCAACTTGTAACTTTACAGGAGCAGGTACTTTAGCACTTACTGAAAAAGTTTTAGAACCAAAAAACTTACAAATCAACTTAGACCTTTGCAAGTCAACTTTATTAGACAGTTGGGAAGCGTTACAAATGAGAGCAGGAGCAGGAGCTCCACCACCTGCAAGCTTTAATGACTATGTAATTTCTTATATGGGTGAAATTATTGCAGAAGCAACTGAAGATAGCATTTGGACAGGAACTGCTGTAGCAGGGAAATTCAACGGCTTCAACGGAGCAGCTACAGGACTTTTATTACCAGGTGTTGACGCAACAGTTGTTCAGGACGCAGCAACAGGTGCTTATACAGCAGGTAACATTATTGCTAACTTACAAGCAGCAGTAGCAGCTATTCCTACAGCAGTATTAGGAAAAGAAGACTTACATATCTATATGAACCAAAAGACTTACAGATACTACATTTCTGCAATTTCTACTTTAGGATATGTTAATGCTTACAATATGAATGGTGATTACGTTCCTGTATTTGAAGGGTACAATATCGCAGTTTGTAATGGAATGATTGATAACCAAGTTGTTATCGCTCAAAAATCAAACTTATTCTTCGGAACTGATTTACTTTCTGACGCAACAAGAATTACTCTTATGGATATGGCTGCTTTAGACGGATCTGACAATATGAGATTAGTTGCTCGTTATTCAGCAGGTGTTCAGACAGGAATTGGTGCTGATATCGTAAGACAATCATAATAAAATTAATTTATAGAAGTGGGTGCTTAGGCACTCACTCCTTTAACCTTTAAAACATAAAATAAAATGGCGTGTACAGCATTAACAAAAGGTAGAGGACTTGATTGCAATAGAATTTCAGGAGGAATAAAAAATGTTTATTTCGGAGTTTATGACCAATTCAGCCCACTTCCTGTAGTAGCTTCAGGGGAAGTAACGGATATAGAAATGGGTTCTAATACCCTATACAGATACACTACTCCTTTAGGAGCAGCAAGTTTGTCAGAAACAATTACAGGAAGTAGAGATAACGGCACAATTTTTTATACTCCTACTTTAAATGTAGTTTTAAACAAACTGACAAAAGAAGATCAAAATCAAATTAAGCTTTTAGGAGCAACTAAATTAATTTGCTTTGCAGAATTAAACGCAACTTTAACTAACGGACATAATGTGATCGTAGCTTTAGGAGTAACAAACGGAATGGAACTTAACGCAGGTACTATGGATAGTGGTGCTGCTTGGGGTGACCGTTCAGGATATACTCTTACATTTGACGGAATGGAAGCGGAGCCGTTTCCAATGGTAGCAGATTACACTACAGTACCGTTTGACAATTCAGCATTTACAATGGGAACAATCGTAACATCTTAATTAGTTTTCTTATATATTCTTGGATTAGGGGTGCTTATGCACTCCTTTTTCTTTTTAAAGCAAATAAATTTAAAGTATTTCTATTATATACTAGACAAACTAACTATGATACAAGCAACAACAGAAACAGGGTTCAATATATTTGTGCAAACTGAGGACAATCGTATAAATACTGCTGTCGCTTCTACTCAGATAAGACACTTAGTTAAATTCACAAACGACTTAGATAAGTCTGTTTATTATGCTTACGGCTCGGCTGAAACAATTAAAGATAGGTTTACTAAAATTAGTATTAACTATGATCTAACTCCTGATATGTATACAGGAGAAACAAAACTATTTCCTGCGGGATATTATAAGTATGAAATTTACGAAGTTAGTTGGATAGGAACAGTAACTGTTTCTTCAGGAAATGCACCTGCGAATGAAGATGACGTTTTAAGTCCTGCTGCTGACACTAAAGGAGTAGTACAGGGTTTAGTTACAAAGGGTAAAATGAACTTATCAGAAAAAGACGGAACACAGCAAGTTAGATACACGCAAAGAGAAGCGCCAACAGAAACAAACTATATATATTACGGACAATAAAATAAAATATGGAAAACATACTTAGTATAAACTTAGAAACACAAACAGCTCCTATAATTCAAGAGGTTCAGGGTAAAGAGTACATTGAGTACGGAACGGAAGAATGGCGTAACCTGTACCCTCAGTTTTTAATTGACCTTTATTATAATTCATCCACTCACGCTGCAATTATTAATGCAACTGCTGAAATGATTTCTGGTGAAGACTTAATATGCGAGGACGAAAATACAGATTTAGACGCTTACGTAGAGTTAAAGAAATTTTTTAGGCACGCTAACGGAAAAGAAACTTTACACCAAGTAGTAAAGAAATTAGCTTTTGACTTTAAACTTCAGGGAGCTTACGCTATACATATTATTTGGAATACAGAAAGAACTAAAATTGCTGAAATATATCACGTACCCGTAGAACGAGTAAGAGCAGGAATACCGAATGACTTAGGTCAAGTTGATACCTACTATATATCTTCTAATTGGGCTAACGAAAGAGAAAACCCTGCGACTGCTATAACGGCGTTTAATACTAACGATAGAACAGCAACAAGTCAATTACTTTATACAGGCGCATACAGTCCTAATATGGATTGTTACCACACGCCAGATTACATAGCTGCAAATAATTGGGCTTTAGTAGATCAAAGAGTTGCAGAGTTTCATTTAAACAATATAGAAAATGGATTTAGTGGGAGCTACTTTATTTCTTTTGCTAATGGTGTGCCTACGCAAGAGGAGAGATTTCAGATAGAACAAAGTCTTACTGATAAATTTACAGGAGCTAGAAACTCAGGGAAGTTTATTTTAACATTCTCAGATGATAAGACTAGAACACCTGAAATAACACCTATAGCTGTTTCAAACGCTTCTGAGCAATACTTAGCACTTCAGGAGCTATTGGTTCAAAACATCCTTACAGGACACAGAGTAACATCACCTATGCTTATGGGAATTAAGTCTGATACAGGACTTGGCTCAAACGTAGACGAGCTTAACGCAGCCGCAAATTTTTATTTAAATACTGTTGTGCAACCTTTACAGCTTCACATCTTAGGCACTTTACAAACTATTTTCTCAGTAAACAATATAGACTTACCTGTAAGTTTCGTTCAGTTAAAACCTATTACAGTAGAATTTACTTCAGAGGACTTGAAAGCAGTTATGACTGAGCAAGAAATTAGAGAGGAACTCGGATTGAAACCAATTGCTGATGTGGAAGTAAAAGAAAACTTAGGAGCTTGTACACACTTAGGAATGGATGAAAGCGGACTTGAAAAATTTATAGCTGAGTATGGCGAGGACGTGCCTGAAGGTTACGAAATTATAGATGAAGAAATGGTAAATGGTGAACACTTAAACTTTGACTTTGAACAAGAGCTGAACGACATAGCTTTTGAAAAGTTTGACTTTGCTTCAACAATTAGAGCTAACCCTAACGCGAGAGATAGCCAAGACGGATTGAATAGAGATGAAAACGCTTTTTATAAAGTAAGATACGTTTACGCAACTGATAACTTCTTACCTAATCGTTCAGGAACTAGCAGAAGCTTTTGCAAACAAATGGTAGGATCAGGAAAGGTCTATAGAAAGAAAGACATAACAGGAACTAATAGCAATTCTGTAAATGCAGGGTTTGGACATAACGGAAATTCTTATGATTTATTTTTGTACAAAGGCGGACCTAATTGTCGCCACTATTGGTTAAGGCAAATCTACCGCTCAACTAACTTAGCTGACGCTGATAGCGTTTACTATAAAGACGACTTAGATGATGATGTTTTAGTGAATTACACTAAGGCAAGAAGTGAAGGTTTTACTGCTGAGCAAAACGACAAGCTAGTAGCAATACCACCAATGAAAATGAAAAATAACGGATATTACAATTAATTATGGCATACGTACTATTTATATCAGAAGCGAAGCTAAAAGATAGCACAGCAATTAACTTAAATGTAGATCCTCAAATCTTGTTACCTTATGTATTACAAGCACAGCGTATCTATATAGAAACAAAATTAGGAACTACACTTTACCAAAAATTAGAAAGTTTAATTACAGCAGGTACAATAGGTAATGTAGGTAATGAAGCTTACAAGACTTTAGTAGATGAGTATATAGGCGACTGTTTGCCTTCTTGGGCGTTCCATATGTGCATACCTTATTTACGCTTTAAAACGGAAAACGGTAACATCTATTCAAAGACTTCAGAAACAGGAACAGCTTTAAGTACAGAAGAAGCTCAACACCTTAGAGAAGAAGTCAGAAACAATGCTGAATATTTTACAGAAAGAATGATTAAGTATATCACTAATAATGTAACTCTTTTTCCTGAATACAATACAAACTCTGGTGCAGACATAAGTCCTGATAGAAACGCTTACTATAATTCTATGAACCTAGAAAGACCTATGCAGCAGGGAACAAAACTTACTTTAAGAAACTTTTTAAACGCTTCTGATTAATGAAGAAATATTACAAACCTAAACTTAAAAACGTAACTAAGCTGAAGACCTACTTAGATAAAAAAACTAAACAAAATGACAGAAGTAAGAGATACTCTACAAGTAGGGTTAGCTAACACCTCGGCAATAGCTTTCAGCATAACAGACTGTAACGAAATACTAACGCTAGTTTCTTTGACACTAGCAATAAGTTTTACTATATATAAATTCATTCAATTTGAAAAAAATAAATAAATGGCTCGTAAAGTTGTTACAAGTGGTTATAAAAGCGTTAAAAAGAAACGTAAGGGAATACACTCTAAAAACGCAAGTAAAGGACAGAACGGCTATAAAAAAGCCTACAGAGGACAAGGGCGTTAATCTTCTTTTAATTAGAGATACATTTACAAAAGAAAGCACTATTGGTAAACTTTTTATTAATGGTGAAAGTTTTTGTGATACCTTAGAAAATCCTTATATTAATAACGAAAGAAACATAAGTTGTATTCCTGAAGGTCAATACAAAGTAAGACTTAGACTAGCGAGAGAAAGTGCAACAAGAGATTACTTGCATTTGTTAGTTCAGGATGTGCCAAATAGAAGTTACATCTTGTTTCATAGAGGGAACACAGCTAAAGATACAAGCGGTTGTATTCTAGTAGGAAACGGTCGTCAACAGGACGTTGTTGAAAACTCTAGGTTAGCTATGGACTTACTAATCAAAGAAATAGTTAATTTAGGCGGTGAAAATATTAATTTAATAATCAAAAATAAATAGTTATGAAAAAGTTTTTAGAAAAATACCTTATCGGTCAAATGATTAAGAGTAAGAAGTTTTGGTATGCAGTAAGTTCTGTAGTTGTACCTGCTTTAGTTACTTACTTAGGAGTTGACGAAACAACTGCAAAAGATTTATACTATGCAATCTTAACACTAATTGTAGGTCAAGGAATTGCAGACGTTGCTAAAAAGTAACAGATACAGATTAAAGCCACACGAAATAGTGGCACTAGAGAAAATGCGAGAAGCCGAAACTAGAAATGTTCTAGTTATCGGTGACTTGCACGAACCATTCTGTCTTGACGGTTACTTAGACTTCTGCATAGAACAATACTATGCTTATAACTGCACAGAGGTAGTGTTTATAGGTGATGTAATAGACAATCATTTTTCTTCATATCACGAAGCTAGTGCTGATGGAATGGGCGGCTTAGATGAGCTAGAATTAGCTATTAAAAAAATAGGCAGATGGCGTGACGCTTTTCCTATGGCTACAGTTATAATTGGAAACCACGACAGGATCATAATGCGTAAAGCTCAAACATCATCAATACCTTCTAAATGGATTAAGTCTTTTAAAGAAGTATTAGAAACTCCAGATTGGAATTTTGTTGAACGATACGAAACAGACGGAGTACAATATATACACGGAGAAGGCGGAACGGCTAGGACTAAATGTCGTGCTGATATGATGAATACTGTCCAAGGACATTTACATACTCAATGTTATACAGAACACTATGTAGGTAAGAAGTTCAGAGTTTATGGAACTCAGGTTGGTTGTGGAATTAATCACAAGTCGTATGCTATGGCTTACGCTAAATATGGTAAAAGACCTGCTGTTGCTTGTGCAGTCGTACTGAATAACGGTCAAACACCCCTCAATTTACTAATGCCTTTATAGGCAATCCTATCTAGTAAATCATTTTCTTGTTAAAAAAGTAGTTAAAAATTTCGTTAGTAAGTTTTTTTTTATATCTTTGCTGTGTTAAAATAGTGATAATAAAAATAATCAAGAAATGGAAAACTTTAAAACCGTAAACAAAAATACAAACGCAACTTATTTTTTAAATGAAGAAGAATTAATAAACTTTTTTAAAAAAAATAGAGTTCAAA